>Ga0315904_10000850_pt1 | contig 48661 bp, 44 predicted proteins | sample LakEriMetagenome_6_FD_203529 | JGI IMG/M metagenome (GOLD analysis project Ga0315904, IMG submission 203529) | Freshwater fungal communities from buoy surface, Lake Erie, Ohio, United States - Buoy 12 MA120 | ecosystem: Environmental > Aquatic > Freshwater > Lake | place: USA: Lake Erie, Ohio...
ACCTGCTGGACGACCCGCTGCGGCTGCTGCGGGGCCTGCGGCTGGCGGCGGAGCTGGGCTTCGCGCTCGAACCCCGGACGGCGGACTGGATCCGCCGCCATGCCGACCGCTGCGGGACCGTGGCCGGAGAACGGGTGCTGGCCGAACTGGAACGCCTGGCCGCCGTGCTCCACGGGGGCGAGCGCTGGCTTGCGGAGGCCGTGAGCCTGGGCCTGCTGGCGCCCTGGGGGGCGGCGCCACCCGCACCCGCCGCCCTGGCGGAGCTCGATGGCGACGCCCCCCGACGGCGCGGCCTGGAGCCCACAGAGGCCGCCTGGGCCCTGCCCCTGGCCCGCCTGGGCTCCCTGCTGGATGGGCAGGCCCTGGTGGCGCTGCGCGCCAGCCGGCGGCTGCAGCAGCGCACCGCCCGGCTGCGCAGCGGCTGGGCCGTGGTGGCAGCCGCGATCGCAGTGGGTGACGCCCCCCTGGCGGGGCTGCCGGAGGAGACGCGACTGACGCTGCAGCGGCAGCTGGAGGCGGATCTGCCGGCCTGGCTGCTGGGCCTGCCGGTCGAGGTGGCTGCTGACGCGCTGGAGCGTTGGCGGGATGCGGCGGACCCCCTGTTCCATCCCCGCCCCCCCCTGGACGGGCGGACGCTGCAGGCGGCTCTGGATCTGGAGGCCGGCCCGGAACTGGGGCGCCTGATCGACCACCTGACCCGGGAGCGGGCCTTCGGCCGGCTGGCGACCGAGGATCCCTCCGGTGCGCAGAGCCTGGCCTGCGCCCGCCGCTGGTTGATGGAACGGGACGGTCGCTGTGATTAACTTCTCACTGCAATGGCGTGTTCCTTCGCCTGCCACAGTTTTCTCTGCCCTCCCCTCCCATGAGCGTTCGTCTCTATGTCGGCAATCTGCCGCAGTCTTTTGATGCCAAGGAGCTCGAAGCTCTGTTCACCAGCGTCGGGGAGGGCGTCCGTTTCAAGCCGGTCAACGACCGCGACACCGGTGCCTGCCGCGGCTTCGGCTTCGCCAACGTCGACGACCAGAAACTGGCCGAGACGGTGATCGAGCAGCTGAACGGGCGTGAATTCGGCGGCAACACGCTGCGCATCGAGATCTCCGAGCGCCGCGACGACCGTCGCCCCGGTGCCGCTGGCGACCGCCGCAACGGCATCGCTCCCAGCACCGTCGCCCGCAAGGCGGTCAACAAGGTGGTGCATTCCGACAGCGTCGACAGCGAAGCCCCCGATCCCCGCTGGGCCGGTGAACTGGCCAAGCTGAAGAACCTGCTCGCCGATCAGAAGGTCAGTGTCTGAAGCGGTGTCCGGCGGCCCCGTGCCGCCGGCGTCCAACACTCCCGTCCCCGTGGCCCCGCTCAGCCTCAGCTGGCGGGGCCATCGCATCGCCTGGACCCGCTGCGGAGAAAGCGATCCGAGCCGGCCGGCGGTGGTCCTGCTGCACGGCTTCGGCGCGTCAATCGGCCACTGGCGCCACACCCTGCCGGCCCTGGCACCCCACGCCGAGGTCTTCGCCCTGGATCTGCTGGGCTTCGGCGCCAGCGACAAGCCGCGATCCCGCCTTGATGGTGAGGAGGGCCCGCCGGATGCTGTGCGCTATTGCTTCGATCTCTGGGGCGCCCAGGTGGCCGACTTCGTCAGCGGCGTGGTGCTGGCTGCCGGAGGGCGGCCGGTGCACCTGATCGGCAACTCGATCGGCGGCATCGTGGCCCTGGCGGCGGCCCGTCAGCTGCTGGAGCGCGGCCTGGCGCCGGCCCAGGTGGTGCTGATCGACTGTGCCCAGCGCACCCTCGACCAGAAACGGGTGGCCGAACTACCGGTCTGGGAGCAGGCCGGCCGGCCGGTGCTGCGCTGCCTGGTGCGCCAGCGCTGGCTGCTCGCCCCCCTGTTCCGCCTGCTGGCCCGTCCGATGGTGGTGCGTCAGGTGTTGCGCCAGGCCTACCCGAGCGGCGCCAACGTCGATGACGCACTGGTGAGCCTGCTGCTGCGGCCGGCGGCCGATGCCGGTGCCCTCGAGAGCTTCCGCGGCTTCGTCAACCTGTTCGATGATCACCTGGCCCCCACGCTGATGCAGGGCCTGCCGCTGCCGGTGCGGCTGCTGTGGGGACGCGATGACCCCTGGGAGGATCCCGCCGAAGCGGCGCGCTGGCGCGATCAGCTCCCCTGCATCCAGGAGCTGCGGGTGCTGCCGGGCCTGGGCCACTGCCCCCACGACGAGGCGCCGGAGCTCGTGAATCCGATCCTGATCGAGTGGCTCCACGCCACGGCCGGCGCCATGACGCCGGCCTGAACCGCCACCATGGGCGCCAGGCCACGGTCGGGGACCGTTCTCCGTCCGTTCTCAGACTTCTTCGCCGGCGGCTTCAGAGCCAGCTCAACGCGCCTGGGCGATCACGAACGAGCGCGGCAGATCGAGCATCTTGCCCGCCGTGGGTACGTAGGCGCGGTAGTTGAAGACGTCGTAATCGAGGGCTTCGATCTGATCGAGGATGCCGCGATAAAGCCGCAGGGAGGCCCAGACCGGCCAGCGGGCATCGGGTGCCAACCAGCGCACGCCGGCCTCGGAACGGGCGAACCAGTCGCGGGCGCGGCTGAGCTGAAAGCGCATCAGGGCGCGCCAGCGGTCGTTGAGCACCCCATCCAACAGCTCGGCCTCGCTGTAGCCGAAGCGAGCCAGATCCTCCTGGGGCAGATAGATGCGCCCGCGGGCCCGGTCTTCACCCACATCGCGCAGGATGTTGGTGAGCTGGTTGGCGATGCCGAGGGCCACCGCCGCTTCGCTGGTATCGGGGCGTTCGCTCCAGGGGGCAGAGGTGTAGGCGGGATCGACACCCATCACCTCCTGGGTCATCAGGCCGACGGTGCCGGCCACCCGGTAGCAGTAGAGGTGCAGCTGAGCGAAATCGGCATAACGGGTGGTGGTCAGATCCATCCGCATTCCCTCGATCATGTCGAGGTAGGGCTGCAGGGGCTGGGGGTAGCGCTCAATCGTGTCGCGCATCACCAGATCCAGGCCATCGCGCACCTCACCGTCGAACAGGGCGCGGGTGCGCTGCTCCCAGGCATCGAGCCGGGCGGCCAGCTCCTCGACGGACCGCGCCATCGCCTCGGGGCTGTCCATCAGCTCGTCGGTGCGGCGGCACCAGACGTAGATGGCCCAGATGGCACGCCGCTTGGCCGGTGGCATCAGCAGGGTGCCGAGATAGAAGGTCTTGGCCCACTCCGCCGTCTCGCGGCGACAGGCTTCGTAGGCCTCCTTCAGCGAGGGAAGGCTGGTTGGAGCAGCGGGGGCGGCGGCCACCGAACTCAGGCCGCCACGGCAACCTGCCCGGCGGCGCTGGGAGCCGCCAGAGGGGAGGCGGCGATCGCCTGGGCACACAGCTTGCCGCTGAGCACGGCCCCTTCCATCGAGGCCAGATAGCGCTGCATCGTGTAGTCGCCGGCCAGGAAGAAGTTAGCGATCGGTGAGGTCTGGTCAGGGCGCAGCTGCTGACAGCCGGGCACGGTCTTGTAGACCGACAGGGGAGTCTTGACGACGATCGCCTTGCGCAGCTGGGCCTGGTCGTCGCCAGTGAAGTGCATCGGGAACAGCCGCTTGAGCTCCTCCATCGTGGCGGCGACGATGTCGTCATCGCTGCGGCCGATCCAGTCCTTGGCGGGGGCGAACACCAGTTCGAGCATCGAACGCTCGGGATCGGCGTATTCGCGGCAGGTGTTGCTCATGTCGGCGTAGACGCTGAGCAGGGGGCTGCGGCTGAACAGCAGGTGATCGATGTCGGTGAGCTTGCGATCGAACCAGAGGTGGATGTTGATCACCGGCACACCGTTGAGCCCATCCAGTTTCTGGAAGTAGGGAAGATCTTTCCAGGGCTCAGGGAGCAGCAGCTTGAAGGGATCCACCGGCAGGGCGCTCACGTAGGCGTCGGCGGTGATCGTGGTTCCCTCCTTGCCTTTGATGCCGCCGATGCGGAAACCGCTCACGCTGCCATCGGCGTTGAGGGCGATCTCACGCAGCGGCGAGTCGAGATGCACCTCACCGCCACGTGCCGTCACGTAATCAACGATCGGCTGGCAGAGGCGCTGGGGCGGGTTGCCATCGAGGAACGCCATCTTCGAGCCGTCGCTCTCCTGTAGAAAGCGATTGAGCGCCGTGAGCACAACGGTGCTGGAGATCTCATCAGGGTCGATGAAGTTCAACGCCTTGGCCATGGCGATGAAGACTTCGTCGTTGACCCTCTCGGGAATGTTGTGGAGGCGAAGCCACTCGGTCCAGGAATACTTGTCGCACTCCTCGACGTAGCCCTGACCCCGCAGCATCGCCGGCACAAGCCCGAGGCCGAAGGAAATCTTCTCGGGCCAGGTGAGCATGTCGTTGTTGCCCAGAATCGCCGCCACCCCATTGAAGGGGGCCGGAATGTCGGGGAAGTCGAAGCGGCTGTAGGTCCCCGGGGTCTCCTTCTGGTTGAAGATCATCGAGTGGCTCTTCCACTGCAGCCTGTCCTCGATGTCCAGTTCCGCGAACAACTGGCGCATGTTGCGGTAGGCGCCGAAGAAGATATGCAGCCCCGTCTCGTACCAATCCCCATCCGCGTCCTGCCAGGCCGCCACCTTGCCGCCGAGCACGTCGCGGGCCTCCACCACAATCGGCGTGTGGCCGGCATCGCACAAATATTTGGCGCAGGACAGACCGGCCAGACCGGCCCCGGCGATGGCGACGCGCATGGCGGACCCCTGGACTGGCAGCAACCTTAAAGGGCGCCGTGCTGAGGGCGCGGCCGCACACCCCCTGGCGACGGGCAGTTCCTAGAGTCGACGACGACGGCGTCGCCCCGGCGGCCCCCGCCCCGAACCCCCCGCTCCTGGCCATGGCCGACACGCTGCTGAAGTCGACGACCCGGCACATCCGCCTGTTCACCGCCCGGGTCGAGGATGGCGATCTGGTGCCCGACCCCGGCCAGCTCACCCTCGATGTCGACCCCGACAACGAATTCCTCTGGGATGCCAGCGCACTGGAGAAGGTGCAGGCCGCTTTCCGCGCCCAGGTGGACGCCAATGCCGGCGCCGAGCTCAACGACTACACCCTGCGCCGCATCGGCTCGGAACTCGAGGGCCTGATCCGCCAGATGCTCCAGGCCGGCGAACTGCGGTACAACCCCGACTGCCGGGTGCTCAACTACTCGATGGGCCTGCCCCGCACCCCCGAAACCCTGTGACCCGCTCCCGCGGCTCCGGCCGCTACGACCGTTACGAGTCCTACGACCGCGGCCGGGACGACCGTGGATCTCGCCGGGACGACCGCCAGGGCGGCGGCCGCCGCGGCGGCTGGGATCTCCGCGACGAAGAGCTGCGCGGCCCAGGCCGGCCCGTCGGCGGCAACGGTGGCAGGCCCGGCGGCGGACCCGGGGGCAACGGCGGCGGACCCGGAGGAATTCAGTTCAACATCTCCACCCTGGCGGTCCTGGCCGGGGTGCTCGTGCTGGGCATCGGCATCGGCACTGCCGTCTCCAGCACCACGGCCGGCAACCAGGGCAACATCGCCTCGAGCCAGCAGCTCGACATGGCGGTGCCTGACCCCGAATTCTGTAAGCAGTGGGGGGCCAGCGCCTTCGTGATGGACGTGGAGCTCTACACCACGATGAACCCCAGCAGCAGCTTCGTGACCCAGCCCACCCTGCAGCCGGGCTGCGTGATCCGGCGCGAGAACTGGGCGGTTCTGCAGAAACAGGGTGCGGTCACCGCCGAGCAGATGCGGGAGTGCAAGCAGCGGATGAACACCTTCGCCTACATCGGCTCGATCCGCGACAAGCCCGTGGTGCGCTGCGTCTACCAGACCGACATCACCGGCAACCGCTTCCAGACCCCGGGAGTGGCCGGCGCCGCTGACGACAGCGTGGGCGTGACGCCCGAAGGCGATCAGTTCTGAGCGCAGCTTCTGAGGCCGGGTCGGGTTCCTGGTCGGGCCGGGAGGTCCTGGCTCCCAGTCCAGGCCCTGACTCCGGGCCGGCAGCGGATTCCGGTTTTGAGCCCCCGCCGGCTCAGGCCTGCGCCCGCTCGGGCACGGGACCGGCCGGATTGTCCGTGCGCGGGACGGTCGCCTGGCGCAGGGGGCTGTCGGGGCTGGCGAACACCGGCAGCACCTCCCGGCGGAAGGCCTCCGCCGCCCGCGAGCAGTAGCGCGCGGGGTGGGTGATCAGCTTGAGCTGACGGCGCACCATCAGATCGGCCACCTGGGGCCGGTGCAGGGTGCCGGCGGCGAGCTCCCGCTCGATCGAGACCACCGGCAGGAAGGCGGCGCCCAGTCCGGCCTGGACCGCGTTCTTGATCGCCTCGAAGGAATTGAGCTCCATCTCGATCTTGAGGCGCTGCACCTCGAGCTTGGAGCGCACCAGCAGCTGGTCCACCATCTTGCGGGTGGTGGACTGGGCATCAAGGCAGACGAAGCCGAGCCGATAGAGGTCGTCCTTGGTGAGCTCCGGCAGGCGGGCCAGGGGGTGCTTCGGCGGCAGCACGAGGGCCAGCTCGTCGTTGGCGTAGGGCACCACCTGCAGCAGGTCGTTCAGCTCGGCCGGCAGCTCGCCGCCGATGATCGCCAGATCGATCTGGCCGTTGGCCACGCTCCAGCTGGTGCGGCGGGTGCTGTGCACCTGCAGCTGCACCGCCACCTCAGGGTATTTCTGACGGAACAGGCCGATCATCCGCGGCATCAGATAGGTGCCGGTGGTCTGGCTGGCCCCCACGATCAGGGAGCCCCCGCGCAGGTTGTGCAGATCCTCCAGGGCGCGGCAGGCCTCCTGGCACTGGCTGAGGATCCGGTCGCAGTAGCTGAGCAGCAGGTGCCCGGCCTCGGTGAGCTGGGCCTTGCGCCCGCCGCGATCGAACAACGACACATCGAGCTGCTTCTCCAGGTTCTGGATCTGCAGGCTCACCGCCGGCTGGGTCACGTAGAGGCTGTCGGCAGCCTTCTTGAAGCTGCCCTCGCTGGCGATGGCGCGCAGGATGCGCAGCTGGTCGAGCGTGAACGGCAGATCAGCCATGGGCAAGCGTTCAGCGACCGGGGTCGAGGCTCGGTTCCACCCACGGGGGAGCCGGACGTGCGCGAACTCTAGGGGGAGTGACCGGCGGCAAGAATCGATCCGTCACAACCCGGCTCCGCCCATGCCCGCCACCGCCCCGGCCATCGCTCTCCACCACAGCAGCGGGGTGATGCTGGGGCTGCTGCTGGCCTTCGCCGTCCTGCACAGCGGAGGGGCCTCGCTGCGGGCCTGGGGGGCTGAGCGCATCGGCGAGCGGGCCTGGCGGCTGCTGTTCGCCGCCGTGAGCATCCCGGCGGCGGTGGTGGTGATCGGCTATTTCCTGGCCCACCGCTACGACGGCCTGCGCCTGTGGAACCTGCAGGACCAGCCCTGGATCATCCCGGTGGTCTGGGCCGGCACCGCCATCAGCTTCCTGTTTCTCTACCCGGCCACCTACAACCTGCTGGAGATCCCGGCCGTGCTCAAGCCCCAGGTGCGGCTTTACGCCACCGGCATCATCCGCATCAGCCGGCACCCCCAGGCGGTCGGCCAGATTCTCTGGTGCGCCACCCACCTGCTCTGGATCGGCAGCAGTTTCATGGTGGTCACCTGCGCCGGGCTGATCGCCCACCATCTGTTCGCGGTCTGGAACGGCGACCGCCGGCTGCGCAACCGCTTCGGCGCCGCCTTCGAGGAGCTGAAGGCCAGCACCTCGGTGATCCCGTTCCGGGCGGTGCTCGACGGCCGCCAGCCTCTGGTGCTGAGTGAATTCCTGCGGCCAGCCCAGCTGGGCATCGCCATCGCCGTGGCCGTGTTCTGGTGGGCGCACCGCTTCATCGGGCTCGGGGCCACCACCTTCAATCGCAGCGCCCTGGCCCACTGGCTGGGCTGACGGGTGGTGGGCCGTCCCGCCCCCCATCATCCGGAACGGGCGCCGACGACTGTGAGAACGGCCATCGAGCAGCCGGCCATGAACCGGCGAACGGCTATACGAACCTATGCCGAAAAGGGCCTGATCGACTACGGCGATGCTGAGATCAGGGCACAACGATTCTTGCCCTGGCGCTTGGCTTCATACATGGCCTGATCCGCTATTCGCAGCAGCTGATCCGGCCCGAGGGGCTCGCAGCACGATGAGTACAGGCTCACGCCGATGCTTGCCGTGACCTGCAGCATCAGCCCATTCCATGTCACCGGTTTCGCGAGCTCCTCAATCAGGGCCGAGGCCAGGACAAGCGGATCCTGATCCTCGTTCACGTCATGGACAACGGCGACGAATTCATCGCCTCCGAGCCGTGCAACGAGATCCTGAGTTCCGACAACGCGCTGCATGCGTTGGGCCAAGGCCTTGAGCAGGCTGTCCCCAGCGGCATGACCATGGCAATCATTGATGTCCTTGAAACCATCAAGATCCAGATAAAAAATGGCCAGGGAGCCCGCCTTCTGGCGGACCGCCTCCAGGCTGACCCCAAGCTTCTCAGACAGGAAAACGCGATTGGGAAGACCCGTGAGGGCGTCGTAGTGAGCCAAGCGCTGCAGCTGTTGCTGTTGCTGCTTGAGTTGGCGAATATCGGTGAGGAGAGCCACATAGTTAGCGACAGCACCATGCTGATCACGGACGACGCTGATGGTCTCCAGCAGTTCCTGCAGCGAACCATCCCTGGCACGATTGACAATCTCTCCTCTCCAGGTGCCGACCAGATCGAGCTGTCTCCACATCTGGTCATAAAATCCAGGTGAATGAACCCCTGACTTAAAAAGACGCGGCGTCTCACCCAGAACAGCCTCGCGGCTGTAGCCGGTTATGCGGCAGAAAGCCGCATTAACATCCACAATAATACCGTCCGGATCCGTCAGAAAGATTCCCTCTTCAGCGGAATGGAACACCTGAGCAGACTGCCTGAGGCGGCTCTCTGACTCGTGCCGCTCACTCACGTCCTCCACCAGAACCCAGACCTGCACAGGGTTCCCACGATCCCCTGAATGAATGGCACGAGCCTGTATATTTACAGTGACGATCCCGCCCTCAGCCCCCTGCCATTGACTCGTGATCGCGATGTTGGCGTCCTCGGATGATCTCGCCATCTCGCCGGCCCGCAAGACGTCACTGAGCTGGTGCGGCAAAGCCTGATCGGCATGAGAAGCCACAAAAGCATCAGCCTTCAAACCACTGATTCTGTAGAATGAAGGATTGATCAGGCTGAATCCCTGGTGCTGGTCGATCAGAACAAGCCCCATCGGACAGCAGTCGAACAGGCCGCGGAGCTTGTCCTCACTGACCCGCAAATCCCGCTGCACGCGTTCCAGATCGGTAACATCTTGACTGGTACCCATCGACCGGATCGGCTGCCCTTCACCATCAAACGTGGTGACCCAGCGGGCGTGCACATAACGGACCGCACCATCGCGGAGCAAGAGTCGGTATCGCAGCTCATAGGGCTCGCGGGTCATCAACGACTGCTGATAAGCCGCCTCCATCAGCGCTCTGTCGTCAGGGTGCACGGTCTCGATGAAGAGCCCATAGCTGGGTGTGACCTCCCGAGGATCAAAGCCGCAGATGCGGCAAATCTCATCCGACCAGTGCAAAGCCCCGCTGACCAGATCCATCTCCCAGTGCCCCACCGAGGCCAGGTACTGGGCTTCCTGCAGACGAGCCTTGGTGATCTCGAGCTCCTCCGTGCGCTTCCGCACCCTGTCCTCCAGCAGGGCATTGGCCTGCTCCAAGGCCCGCTCAGCCTGTTGACGTGCACTGACATCACGAAAGATGCCGCGGACCTCCACCGGTGTTCCGTCTTCAAACACCACATTGATCTGACCTTCGAGGCTGAGCCGCTGGCCATCGCGACCAATGAAGGCACATTCAATCGGCTGACTGAGCTGGCCACTGAGCAGGGCCTGGAACACCCCCCGACAATGCTCCTGGCAGTCGGGCGCAATCAGATCAAAAACATTGCGACCGATGGCTTCCTTTTCATTGTAGCCAAAGTGCTCGCACCAGGAGCGGTTGACCAACCGAAGCCGCCCATCAACACCAAACACCTGGATGAGATCACTGGTGGAATCGAACAGATCCACCAGCAACGACAGCCGCCTCGCCTCCATCGACGCATCGGAGAGAGCCTGAAGACCGCTCCCGCAGGAAGCATCGTCGGACGCACTGTCCGAAGAGCCTGGATGCTGATTCACTGAGCCCCCCCGCCTTAATCCCAATTACACCTCTTACTTGCTTAAGCTAGTTGCTTTCACTTTAGCAACGCAATCCGCCAAAGCACCACCCAACGCGTTGTACTGGACACAAAGCAAGCTGTCCCGGGATGCATTCTTTGACTCAAGCCGCCGAACAGGCGGGAAACTCCAGCACTGAGATGACTTAAGCCCCAGAGAACATCCTGACCACAACATTACCTCCAGTACCAGGAGTAGAGAGATTCCCACCCATACAGGCTCAACCAGCAACAGTCAACCGTCGGTCACCGTTCTCGATCACTCCTTCGCAAAGCCAGAGCTGCCCCCACGGCCCACCATCAAGAAGCATGAAACAACCGATGCCATTCAGCCCGTTGTTTGACATCCGGCGACGCTCGGCCGCAACGCAGCACCGCATGGCCGCCATGGATGCCGCTCATCCCTGGGCGGAACCCTCGTGATGCGGCGCGCACATCGGGCAAATCAGGCCACCAGCCTGCCTACACTCGATTTCATTCCGCCCACGCCGGATGCCTTCCGCTTCCGAACTCGCCTGGTTGATCCCGGTCCTGCCCCTGCTGGGGGCCTGTCTCACCGGACTGGGACTGATCAGCTTCAACCGCACCGTGAACCGGTTGCGCAAGCCGGTGGCGGTGTTGCTGCTCACCTGCGTGGGGGCGGCGGCGTTCCTCAGCTTCGCGGTGCTGGCTGAGCAGCTGGCGGGGGCCGCCCCGCGGGAGGTGCTGTTCGACTGGGCCAGCGCCGGCACCTTCAACCTGCAGATGGGCTACCGGGTCGACGCCCTGGCCGCGGTGATGCTGTCCCTCGTCACCACCATCGCCCTGCTGGTGATGGTCTATTCCGATGGTTACATGGCCCACGACAAGGGCTATGTTCGCTTCTTCACTTATCTGGCCCTGTTCAGCAGCTCGATGCTGGGCCTGGTGATCAGCCCCAACCTGCTCGAGATCTACGTGTTCTGGGAGCTGGTGGGCATGTGTTCCTACCTGCTGGTCGGCTTCTGGTACGACCGCGACGGAGCCGCCCACGCCGCCCAGAAGGCCTTTGTCGTCAACCGTGTCGGCGACTTCGGGCTGCTGCTGGGCATCCTCGGCCTGTTCTGGGCCACCGGCAGCTTCGGCTTTGAGGAGATCGGCGCCCGGCTGCAGGAAGCGGTGGCGGGCGGGTCGATCAGCACCGGCGTCGCCGTGCTGCTCTGCCTGCTGGTCTTCCTCGGACCAATGGCCAAGTCTGCCCAGTTTCCGCTGCATGTCTGGCTTCCGGACGCCATGGAGGGTCCGACACCGATCTCGGCCCTGATCCACGCCGCCACGATGGTGGCCGCCGGGGTGTTCCTGGTCGCCCGGCTTCAACCCGTCTACGAACCCTTCCCGGTGGTCCAGGTGGTGATCGCCGTGATCGGCACCATCACCCTGTTCCTCGGCGCCTCGATCGCCCTCACCCAGCAGGACCTCAAGAAGGGGCTGGCTTACAGCACCGTGTCCCAGCTGGGTTACATGATGCTGGCGATGGGCTGCGGCGCACCGGTGGCCGGCATGTTCCACCTGGTCACCCATGCCTTCTTCAAGGCGATGCTGTTCCTGGGGTCGGGCTCGGTGATCCATGCCATGGAGGAGGTGGTCGGCCACGAACCGGCCCTCGCTCAGGACATGCGCCTGATGGGAGGCCTGCGCCGCTGGATGCCGATCACCAGCACCACCTTCCTGATCGGCTGCATCGCCATCGCCGGCATCCCACCCCTGGCCGGCTTCTGGAGCAAGGACGAGATCCTCGGCCAGGCCTTCAACAGCTACCCCCTGCTCTGGGGCATGGGCTTCATCACCGCCGGCATGACCGCCTTCTACATGTTCCGGCTCTACTTCCTGACCTTTGAAGGCGAGTTCCGGGGCAACGACAAGGCCATGCAGGCCCAGCTGCTGGCCGCCGCCGGCAAGGGCGCCGGCGACCAGGAGCACGGCCACGGCCACCACGCCGATCACCCCCACGAGTCGGGCTGGCAGATGGCCACCCCCCTGGCGGTGCTCGCGGTGCCATCGGTGCTGGTCGGCCTGCTGGGAACCCCCTGGAACAGCCGCTTCGCCGCGCTGCTCGATCCCCACGAGGCCGCGGAGATGGCGGAGCACTTCAGTTGGGGTGAGTTCCTGCCCCTGGCGGGAGCCTCCGTGGCGATCTCGGTGGCCGGCATCAGCCTGGCGGTCCTGGCCTACGCCCTGCGCCGCATCGATCTCGGTCAGGCCGTGGCGGGCCGGTTCCCGGCGGTGAACGCCTTTCTGGCCAACAAGTGGTATCTCGATGCCATCAACGAGAAGGTGTTCGTGCAGGGCAGCCGCCGGCTGGCCCGCTCCGTGCTGGACGTCGACTCCAAGGTGGTGGATGGCTTGGTGAACCTCACCGGCCTGCTGACCCTGGGCAGCGGCGAGGGGCTCAAGTACTTCGAGACCGGCCGCGCCCAGTTCTATGCCCTGATCGTCTTCGGCGGGGTGATCGCCCTGGTGGTGATCTTCGGCGCTCTCGGCTGACACCGCCGCACGCCCCCAGCCGGATCGCCGCCAGCCCGTGCCTCCCGATTCACCCCTGCGGCTGGCGATCGTGGCCGGCCATCCGGTTCAGTACATCTCCCCCTGGCTGAGCCGCCTGGCCCGCCATCCCGATCTGAGCCTGAAGGTCTTCTACCTCTGGGACCTGGGTGTGTCGGCGGCGGCGGATCCGGGCTTCGGCAGAGCCGTGCAATGGGATATCCCGATGCTGGAGGGCTATGAGCATCAGTTCAGCCGCAACAGAGCCAGCCAGCCCGGCAACGAAAACTTCTTCGGCTACATCAATCCGGATCTGCCGCAGCAACTGGCGGCCTGGGAACCGGACGCGATCCTGCTGATGAACTATGCGTTCTTCACCTACATCGCGCTGCTGCTGGATCCGCGCTTCTGGCGCCTCCCCTTTCTGTTCCGGGGCGATTCCCACAACCTGGGCCGTCGCGCCGATCTGCGCAGCCGCATCAGCGCAGCCCTGCGCGCCCTGATCTTCAGCCGCTTCGCCGCCTTCCTGGTGGCTGGCGACGCCAACCGCGCTTACTACCGCTCCAGCGGTGTACCGGCCAGCAAGTTGTTCATGGGCCGCCACGCCGTCGACAACACCCGCTTCCGCCTGGCCAGCGAGACAGCGACCGGGCAGGCCCGGACCCTGCGCCACGTTCTGGGCATCAACGACGAAACCGTGATCCTGTTCGTCGGCAAGTTCGTCCCCGTCAAGCGGCCCCTCGACCTGCTGGAGGCCTTTGCCCTGCTGCCGCCCGAGCGGCGCAGCGGCGCGCGCCTGGTCTATGTGGGCGATGGTCCCCTGCGCCAAACGCTGGTGGCTCGCGCAGCGGAGCTGGGGCTGAGCGGCGTGGAGATCCTGCCGTTCCAGAACCAGAGCCGCATGCCGACGATCTACAGCCTGGGGGATCTGCTGGTGCTGCCCTCCCAGAGCGAGACCTGGGGCCTGGTGGTCAACGAGGCGATGAACCTGGACTGCCCGGCCGTGGTCAGTGATCACGTGGGCTGCGGCCACGATCTGGTGCTGCACGGCGAGACCGGCTGGGTGTTCCCCACCGGCGATGTGCGGGCCCTCGCGCGCTGCCTGCAGGAGGCTCTGGAGGATCCTGAACGCTTGCGGCGGATCGGCCGGCAGGCGGGTGTTCATGTGGCCCGCTTCTCCTATGACGGCATCACCGACAGCCTGGTGCAGGCCCTGCGCTTCAGCCTGCGGCGCCGTCCGGCGGCAGGATGAGCCGTCGCCGCTGATCCAGGCCGCTTTCCCCCCTTCGTCACCGCCAGCCTTGAACCCACGCCAGCCGCCGCTCCTGATCGTCAACGCCGACGACCTGGGCTTCTCGCCGCCGGTGAATCAGGCGATCGAGACGGCCCTCGAGCGGGACTGGATCCGCAGTGCCACCCTGATGGCCAATGCCCCCAGCCGTGACGAGGGGGCAGCGATCGCTGAGCGCCATGGGGCCAGGGCCGGTTTCGGCATTCACCTCAACCTCACCGAATTCCAGCCCCTGACCGATCCCGCCGGGGCGGCGGCGCTCGGCCTGCTCAACGACGCGGGCGCCTTTGGCGACACGATCCGCCAGCTGCGCCCGAGCCGGGAGTTGCGGGAGTTCTGTCACCACGAACTCGACAGCCAGATCCGGATGGTGCAATCCCTGGGCGTGGCGATCTCCCATCTCGATTCCCACCACCACATCCACACGATCCCCTGGCTGCTGCCGGTGATTCAGCGCCTGCAGAAGCAGCACGGCATCCGGCGCATGCGCACCACGATGAACGTCTACGGCCACCGTCTGCACACCCCACCGCCCCTGAAACGGGTGTTGGGCAAGCGGCTGTGGAAGGCCGCCTGCCGCCTGCGGGGCAGCCATCTGACCGATGTGTTCACCGGCATGGATGTGTTCGTGGAAGACTCCACCCGCCCGGAATTCCGGCGCTGCCGCTCGATTGAATTGATGTGCCATCCGGGCCAGGAGGGCTACAACGAGGAACTGCCGCTGCTGGAGCGCTGCCGGGCCCTGGTGAGCGCCGGCGGCTACCGCTTCGCCAGCTTCCGCGATCTGGCCGGCGGCTGAAGCGCCGGGATTCGCCCACCGCTGCCGCTCCGGCGGAGCCAATTCCATGGCGCCGATGTGCAGGCGCCAGGGCAGCAACGGTGCGCCCCCAAGCCCGGTATGTCATCAGAACGCAAGTTGAGACGATCCTGCAACATGCAGGGCCATGCGGATGACAGCGCTTTGACGGGTGATACTCTGAAGAGGTCATGAATCTTCCGCAACATTCCGCGGCAACCTTGCCGGTCGGCTGTTGCGCTGGGAGCGGCCAGAATCATCCGCTCACCCTGCATGCATCAGGCCCAGATCGAGGCCTTGATCACAGGCTCCAGGCCCGCGCTGGTGCTCTGGATCCTGTGATGCTGCCTGCCGATGATCCATGACGAAACAGCCAAGGACGGCAGCCTCTCCTCTCGATTTGGACACCATGCATCCCGCCCGAATGATCACCCGCCGCCGGCGCCCTCTGGCCCTGCTCGCCGCTTTGCTGACCGCCACCGGCACCGGCCTCGCCTTCAGCCCCGCCGCCCAGGCCGATGATGACGCCAAGATCGAGGCCCGCGTCGGCTCCTGGGGCCGCAACTGCAAGACCGCCATCGCCGCCAAATACAAAGCCAAGAGCATGGCCGATGTGGACGTAAGCCTCGGCGAAACCCTCCGGGCCAGCATCGATGCCGGTGAGATCAGCCTGGACGACATCAAGACCAGCGGTCTCTCCTTCAACTTCCGCGTGCATCATGTGAAGGGCAAGGATCCCCAGGGCTACTGCAACACCGACGGCGAGGGCAATGTCGAGGAGATCCGCAACATGCATGACTGAGCACTGCGCTGCGACTGCCCCCTGAACCAGCTGCATCCGGCATCGCCCCACAGCGGGCGATGCCGTCGGCTCGAACGCATCCCGAGCAGCACGATTGGCCATTCCGTTGATGTTCTGCGCGAGAGCCGCGACGTCACTGGAGTGGCCGGTTTCATGCAGCATCCAGAAAGCCATTCGCCGGAACACCGGAAATGCAATCCAGTTGCAGGCCCCCTGACCAGGGTTATCATCGCACCAGCGCAATGCCCAGAGTCTGATCATCAAACCTGCGGCTCCGCGCCACAAAGAGCCACAGAGTGGATGACGGTCAGGGGGCATCATCGGATCCCCTGAAGCCCCCCCTCAGCCATCGCCGCATGTGGTTCAACCATTCACCGCCCATGCCAACGCCCGCATCAGAACCCGGATGGAGAGCCCAGTACTCCACTGCCGTCGTTCGATCGGGCTCAAACAGCGTGACCATGGAGCCGCGTCAGGCGCGATCGCGCAGCCTTCAGCCCGCCGGCTGAGGCGAACGGCGATCCATCCCCTGGGAGCCCTCGCGGCCGCCTGCTTCCTGCCGCTCGGGGCCATGGCGCAGCAACTGCCTTCTGGAGGCCTGCAGCGCTTCCAGCGCGACCAGCAACTGCGGGATGCGATCGAGCAACAGAACCAGCGTCAGTTGCAGGAGCTGCAGCAGCAGACGCCAGCCGAACCCGCTGGGCCAGAGAAACCCCTGGAGACAACGCCTGCCTTCCAGTAGACCGCTGTGCGCTTTGAAGGCGTCACGGTGGCCTGGGCCACCGAACTTCAGGCCCTGGCGGCTCCCTATCTGAACCGACCGGTCAGCCTCCAGGATCTGGAGACGCTGCGCGGGGCGATCCGCGACGCCTACCGGGCCCGCAACCTGCTGGCGCTGGTGCGCATCGATCCCAGCGGCCCCCGGGGCGGAACGCTGGTGATCACGGTCACCGAAGCCCGGATGGGCGAGGTGAAGATCAACCGCAGCGTTCCCCACCACCTCAATGAGGGCATCGCCCGGGCCACCGTGCTGGCCTCCGTCCCTGGCAACACGCTGCTGCGCCTCGACAAACTGACCTCCGCCCTGCTCAAGCTCAACGATCTGGCCGGAACGCGGGTCAGCTCCACCCTGCAGGCGGGGCCCGCCGTTGGGCAGACCGATGTGGTGCTCACGATCCGTGACACAGATCGCAGCAGCGGTGAGCTGAACATCAACAACGAAATCAACCGCTATCTGGGAACGGTCGATGCCGATCTGACTCTGATCGCCGCCAATCACCTGGGTCGGGGTGAGCAGCTGGTTCTCGATGGCCAGTGGTGGTTCAACAACGTCAACACCGGCAGCCTCGGCGGCAGCCTGGCCTACCAGATGCCGGTCACGCCCGATGGCGGCAAGATCAACATTTACGCCAATACCAACAGCTACCGCCTGCTGGATGAGCTCTACAGCTCCGACTCCAGTGGGTACTCCGCCAACGCCAGACTGGGCTTCCAGCACCCCCTGTGGAGGCGCCCCAAGCTCTCGCTCTGGAGTGGCATCAGTGGCGAAACCAACCAGTACGTCGACACTGTCAAGTCGATCGAGGTGCGCGACAAGAACAGCCGCGTGGGGCGTCTCTCCCTGACGGCGGAAGCCCAGGACGCCTGGCTGGGCACGGGCCTGAACACAGCCTTCCTCCAGTACAGCCTTGGCGATCTGGATCGCAGCGGCAATCAGCAGGACTTTCTGCTGGATACCGGCACCTCCAGAACAGACGGAATCTTCAACAAGGTCAGCCTCATCTACAGCCGCTATCAGGTGTTTTCCGATCGCTGGCAATCCAGGATCTTTGCACAGGCCCAGAAGGCATTCAAGAACCTGGATGGCGCTGAAAAAATCTCCCTCGGCTACCCCAATGGAGTCCGGGCCTATCCACCTGGGGAAGCCCCAGGTGACAGCGGCTTCAGCGCCCAGTGGGATCTGATCTGGCGCGCCACGGCCGAACTGTCCTTCGTGGCTTTTCTGGATGCCGGCTACATCTGGAGGTGGACGACGCCCTACACCGGCTCCTTTCAACCCAACGCGTTCGGCCTGGCCGGCACCGGCGTGGGGCTCGACCTGGGCCGATCCGGGGAATGGCTGGCCTCGGTGAGGATCGGACTTCCGATCGGATCCAATCCCGGCAGCATCGACGGCACCAACGCCGATGGCTATCGGCAGGGTCCCAGGGTCTGGGGCTCCCTGCGGGTGTGGTTCTGAGGAGGCCATGAGCATGTCCAACCATCCGTTCAGCGCGCATCCCCGGCTCTCCCCACGCTGGCGGTCGCAGCTCAGCCGCGGCGCGAGGGGCAGTCTGGCGCTACTGGCCCTATCGGGTTCCCTGCCAATGCTGGGCGCCCTGCAGGCCCAGGCCCTGCCCAAAGGCCCCCAGATCGAGCGGGGCAAGGGCACGGTCACGGGGGATGCCGATCGGATGACCGTCCGCACCAATGGACGCACGGTGATCAGCTGGCAGAACTTCAACATTGAAGCCGGGAAACTGGTGGACTTTCAGAACGACAAGGCCGTTCTGAACTACGTGCGCCTGGGCGGTGGCCCTAGCCGCATCGACGGCAACATGCGCGCCACCAACCCGATCATCCTGCTCAACAACCAGGGCATCACCGTTGGCCGCACGGCGCTGATCTCAGTGCCGAGCCTTCTGCTCAGCACCGGCAGTCTGCTGCCGGACTCGATCGACAAGTTCATCCAGGGGGTCAATTACGGCAATGGCCTGAATGCACCGCTGATCAGCATTCAGCTCAGCAATGGCGATGGTCCGATCGCGATCGAAGGGGCCATCCGCTCCACCAACGGCGGTGGCATCGGCCTGATCGCACCATCGATCACCATCGCCCCCACGGCCACCCTGTTTGCGCTCGGCAGCCGCAATGCCGCCACCGGCACCGACGGGGTGAACATCGCGGTGAACGGGGTGGACGCCAAGGGGTCCCTGTGGCTGGGAACCACGGGATTGCCGCTGTCGGCCTACACCAAGCCCATCGCCGGCATGCCTGGGGCCGCGCTGCCCACCCTGCCGACAGGTTTCGGGTTCACCCAGGTGGGCGGCCAGCCATCACCCCAGCGCATCGAGCTGGCCCTGCAGGCCTCCTACGACCTGGAACGCGTCGTGATCGGCAGCAGCGGCGCCCTCCCCGGCCAGTTCGACGGCCTGTTCTTCTCCCCCAACTTCCGCGTCACCGATTTCTACGTTTACGACGGCATCGAGGCCGTCGAGGAAGGCCATCGCCAGGCCACCGTCGGCGGCCTGCGCCGCACCCTGGTCAATGTGCAGACGAATCAGTTGATTGATGATCAACTGGAGTCCACCATTCTGGGTCTGCTGCTGCCACCGGGCGCCAGCCTGATGGCGGCGACCGATATCAATCTGGATGCCAACGGTCAGCTGCTGAGCGGCAACCTGGTGATCACGCCACCCCCGACCCTGAGCCGGGACTTCGTCGACCAGTTCGGCAATGGCGCCTTCACGCTCAAGATCGCTGGGGGCCAGGGGAGCCTCGAGGGCTCCAACGGCACCAAGGCCAGCTACAACCCCACCACCGGCCAGGTCAGCTGGGTGCGCTCGGTCCAGGGGCCGCCGATCACGGAAACCGTGCGGGTGCCGGGGGTCGCGATTGCCCAGGGGAGCACGGCGGCGCCGACGGGTCTTGTGCAGGGCCAGGCAACAACGACCCAGTACATCGCCCGCGAGGGTTATTACTATCACGGCAGAACCGGAACCTATGCCGGCACCTCAGCGTGCAGCGGTTGCCGGTACATGAACCCGGTCACGGGTCAGGTGAGCTACTGGAAAGGCCATTTCAGCTCCGACTCCAACGGGCATCAGCATTTCGTTCAGGATCCCCGGGGAAGCAGCGTCGTCTATGCCGTCGGCGGACAGTTCTATGTCACCGACGCCGCAACGTTCGATCCGAAGACCACACCGCGAACCCCGCCATCCGGCGGCACCAGCTTCACCCCGGACACGCTCCAGACGATCACGCGGCCGGGCCCGACAACGCAGGTGTCCTACAGCGAAATCCTGCCGATCCGGGGCAACGCACCACAGACCGGAGGCGCCGCCCAGTCCAGCTGGGTGCGGCCCACACCCCCGCCCAGCCAGATCCTGACGCCACCGCTGGCGGTGCTGGCCCCCACCGCGGCGCCGCCGCTGCCCCCCTACGGCATTCCAGAGCCCACCCCGCCGGTGCCGAACCCCACGCCGGGTGTGGTCACGGCGGCAGAGAGGCCGAGGTTCAGCGGCAGCAACCCGGTGATTCAGCCGCAGCAGGGGCCCGGCATCAGCGGATACGCCCCCTACGCGGAACCGTCCCCCACGGTGCCGGTGCCTACCCCGGCACCCACCCTCGCGCCTACTCCCACCCAGGCCGTTCCAACCCCCAGGCCCAGCCTCGTTCCCCAGCCCACTCCCTCCCCTCCGGTCGAGGTCCCGACCGCTCGGCCCACACTCGCGCCCACGCCCACCCAGGCCGTTCCGACCCCAAGGCCCAACCTCGTTCCCCAGCCCACTCCTTCGGCTCCGGTTCAGGTCCCCACCGCTCGGCCCACCGCCGCGCCCACGCCCACCCAGGCCGTTCCAACCCCCAGGCCCAGCCTCGTTCCCCAGCCCACTCCCTCCGCTCCGGTTCAGGTCCCCACCGCTCGGCCCACTGCCGCGCCCACGCCCACCCAGGCCGTTCCAACGCCAGGGCCCGGCCTCATCCCCCAACCCACGCCATCCGCTTCCGTCGGCAGCCCCACGCCAAGGCCCACCAGCCCGGCTGGCACCACCACCGGCGGCGGTCCCACACCGACACCAGGGCCCGGAGCCAACACCGTCGGTCCCACGCCCCAGCCCCCGCTGGTTCCAATGCCCACGCTGCCCGTGCCCACCACGCCCCGCGGGGAGCGCCCCACCAGTGGCACCGTGCCGGCCGGCACGGCGCGCCAACCGGTGACCCTCCGACCGGAGATCAGCGTTCCGTCGCCTGGCGCAGCCCTGCAGACGCCTGGTCTGACCCTGACCTACCAGGTGCCGCGGAGCGTGGTCGAGGCGAGCATTCCGGGCGGGATCGCCAGCCGGAGCCGGGCGTCACTGCCGGATGGCCGACCGTTGCCGGCCGAACTCGACTACGACCCCACCAGCCAGACCTTCACCGTCACCAATACAGAGCTCCTGCCACTGCCGCTCGATGTGATGCTGCGCATGCCCACCCGCGATGGCGGCGAAGGCAGCGTCACCCTCACCATCGGCCGGCCCTGATCGGCCCAGGGCCATGACCCCACCAGCCCCCTGGCTCAGCCTGATCATCGGCAGCCGCAACGAGGGAGACCATCTCGAGCGCACACTCACGGCCGCCTTCGGACTCGAGCCACCGGAGGGCGGCCTTGAGGCGTCGGTGCTCGATGACGCCTCCAGTGACGGCAGCAGTGCCTTCTGCGACCGGGATCCCTGGCTGGAGCGGCGCCGGCAGGGACAGCTGCGGCTGCAACGGGTGTCCAGCGCCCTGGGCGTTTCGGGGGGGCGACGCCAGGCCGCCCGCGGCTGCCGCGGCGAGGTGCTGGTGTTCCTCGACGCGCACCTGGAGTTCCCCCAGCCTGATCTCTGGCGACAGCTGCAGCAGCGCTTCAGCGACCCGGGCTGCGATCTGCTCGCGCTCGACTGCTACGACACCCGCAACGGCCAGGGAACGGCCGGGCACGTCTACACCAGCCGGCGCCTCTGCCATCAGCAGCCGGCCTGGGTGCCCCTGCAGGACACCCCCCTGGTCGGGGTGGAGGTGCCGTTCGTCAACGGCGGCTTCTTCGCGATCCGGCGACAGGTGTACGCGCGGCTCGAGGGATTCCCCGATTTCCTCGAGGGCTGGGGCCATGAGGATCGCTTCCTCTCGATGTGGGCCTGGCTGAACGGCCACCGCTGCCAGTTGCATCAGGACCTCAGGGTCGGGCACCTCTACAAGGACGCCTTCGCCGATGCCCCCCCGGGCGAGCCGCCGGCGGCCTGCAGCGATCTCCTGCCCAGCGACGGGCTGCAGCTGCCGGACAGCGCCGACCGCCATCCCGATCGGCAGGCGGCGGGGGTGCCGGCGCTGCTGATGAACAGCCTGCGCTGTGCGGTGCTGCTCTACGACGCAGAGCGCTTCGCGCAATGCGGCGAGCAGCTGCGCTTCGACTACGGCCCGGAGCTGATGGAGCGTGGGCTGGAGCTGCTGGAGCAGGAACGCCCCCAGCTCGAGGCCCGCATGCAGCGCCTGGGGCTGACGGCGGCACTGCGCGACCAGCGGCTGCGGGAGTTCGTGCAGCGGTTCCGGCCGGTGCTGCCGATGATCGATGAGGCCGAGCTGCAGGCCAGCGCCGCTGAGAGCGATCCGGCGCTGGCCCTGGAGCGGGTGCGGCGCCTGCCCCTGGCGCTGCCATCCCTGCGCCCACCCGAAGACGACCACTACCGCACCGCCCGGCTCTACCGCGAAGCCTGCTGCAGCTATCAGCTGAATGACTTCAACGCGGTGGTCCAGCTGCTGCCGGAGCTGCTGACGATCCAGCCCGACTATCTGCCGGCGATCACGATGCTGGTGGTCAGCCTGCGGGCCCTCGGACGCCAGGCCGGGGCCCGCTTCTGGCTGGAGGAAGGGGCGAGGATCGTCGAGCGTCACCGGGGGACGCAGGGCGACGGTCCGCTGGGGCCCTGGCATCCGGCCTGCCACCACCCATACCTGCGCCACCTCTACTGGCCGGCGGCCGATCGGGTGATCTGGGGGGGCCTGGTGGACCTGGCGGAGCAACGGGGCGAGCGGGCGGAGGCCATCCGCTGGCTCGGCCGTCTGCTGGTGCAGAACCCCGAGGATCCGCCGCTGCAACAGCGCCTGCAGGCCTTGCTTCACCCCGATCCCCTGCCCTGACCACCCCCGGCAGAAACAGGGCGGCTTCGGGGAGCTCTGGCCCCAGCGGCTGGCCCCGATGGCTGCCGGCCCGAGGCGTCAGGCCTGCGCCCGCGACGCCAGCGGTGCGGCCAGGGTCTGGGACGGGCTCGGCCGGCGCCCGCGCGGCCGACAGGTTGTGTGACAACCGCCACCAGCACTGAGTTTGGCGGGCGGGGATTTCTACACTCCGCCCAGACGATCGATTCGGCCTGTGGTCTTCCCCTGGCTGAGCGCCGCGATCCTGTTTCCGATCGCCGCCTCCCTGCTGATTCCCTTCGTGCCCGACGCCGGCGACGGCCGCCGGGTCCGTTGGTATGCCCTCGGGGTGGCGCTGGTCACCTTCCTGTTCACGGTCGGCGGCTACCTCAACGGCTACGACCCGGCCGAGCCTGGACTGCAGCTGGTGGAGCGGGTCTCCTGGCTCCCCGATCTAGGCCTGGCCTGGTCGGTGGGGGCCGACGGCCTGTCGATGCCGCTGATCCTGCTCACCAGCTTCATCACCGCCCTGGCCTGCCTGGCCGCCTGGCCGGTGACCTTCAAGCCGAAGCTGTTCTATTTCCTGCTGCTGGCCATGGACGGCGGCCAGATCGCGGTGTTCGCCGTGCAGGACATGCTGCTGTTCTTCCTGGCCTGGGAGCTGGAGCTGATCCCGGTGTACCTGCTGCTGGCCATCTGGGGCGGCAAGAAGCGCCAATACGCCGCCACCAAGTTCATCCTCTACACCGCCGGCAGCTCCCTGTTCATCCTGCTCGCCGCCCTGGCGATGGGCTTCTTCGGCGGAGGAACCCCCAGCTTCGAGTACACAACCCTGGCGGCCAAAGGGTTTCCGGCCGGCTTCCAGGTGCTCTGCTATGCCGCCCTGCTGATCGCCTTCGGCGTCAAGCTGCCGATCGTGCCGCTGCACACCTGGCTCCCCGACGCCCACGGTGAAGCCACGGCGCCGGTGCACATGCTGCTGGCGGGCATCCTGCTGAAGATGGGCGGCTACGCGCTGCTGCGCTTCAACGTCCAGATCCTGCCCGAGGCCCACGTCCAGTTCGCGCCCCTTCTGGTGGTGCTGGGGGTGGTGAACATCATCTACGCCGCCCTCACCTCGTTCGCCCAGCGCAATCTCAAACGCAAGATCGCCTACAGCTCGATCAGCCATATGGGCTTCGTGCTGATCGGCATCGGCAGCTTCAGCGCCCTGGGCACCAGTGGCGCCATGCTGCAGATGGTGAGCCACGGCCTGATCGGCGCCAGCCTGTTCTTCCTGGTGGGGGCCACCTACGACCGCACCCACACCCTGCAGCTCGATGAAATGGGCGGCGTGGGCCAGAAGATGCGCAAGATGTTCGCCCTCTGGACCGTCTGCTCCCTGGCCTCCCTCGCCCTGCCGGGCATGAGCGGCTTCGTGAGCGAGCTGATGGTGTTTGTGGGCTTCGCCACCAGTGAGGCCTACAGCCTCAGCTTCCGGATCGTGATCGCGGTGCTGGCGGCGGTGGGGGTGATCCTGACGCCGATCTATCTGCTGTCGATGCTGCGCGAGATCTTCTTCGGCAAGGAGAATGCCGAGCTGGCCTCCCACACCCACCTGGTCGATGCCGAACCGCGGGAGATCTACGTAATTTCCTGCCTGCTGGTTCCGATCATCGGCATCGGTCTCTATCCGCGTCTGATGACCGACAGCTACCGCGCCTCGATCGAGCGCCTCGTCGACCGGGAAACCAGAGCCCTGCCGAAGGCCGCTGCCTCTCCGGGGGGGGCGGTGCTGCGGCCGGGCGCGGTCTCGGCCGCCCTGGCGGGCGCCATGCCCCTCCGGGCTCCCGCCCTGGCCAGCTGATCCGACGTCCAGGGCGTTCGGGCCGGAGCGCCGAACCGGCAAGCCCGTTCCCCCTGGGGCGCAGGTCGTGCCAGGGGGTGGCCACTGCGGGCCGCCCTCCCCTGCCCCGACGGCCGCACCTCCAACCGCGCGGTTAACGAACCTGTCCAGCCGGCACCCGGGGACGTGCTCCACGCCAATAGCGCGCCTACGCTCCGGTTCCGAGTCGTGCCCCCAAGCTTCCGACGATGCGTCAGCTGAACTTTCTTCTGATCTTCAGCTTCGCCCTGGCGATGGTGATGTTCACCCTGGAGAACACCGCCGCCACCACGGTGCATTTCCTGCCCGGCGTCAGCACCACCCTTCCCCTGGCCGTGCTGCTGCTGGTGGTGGGCGGCATCGGCGCCACCGCCGCCTGGATCTTCGCCGTCTGGAGCGGCGTGGTGAAGAAGGTGGAGACCCTGCAGGACGAAGGGGAGCTCGAAGCTCAGCAGGTGCGGATCCGCGAACTGGAGAACGATCTCCAGCGCTACCGGGCCACGGTGGATGCCCAGCTCGGCCTCCTGCCCGCCGCCCGTGAGGGATCGGCCAGCACCACCACCGAAACCGTGTCGGTCACGGTGGACTGAGGCCTGCGCCGGAAGCCTTCGCCTCGGCCCGTAGCGGTGCGCTGACGCAGCCAACGCGGGGCGGCCCTCGGCGGCGGGCCATGGCCGGACGTCCCACATCGGGGCAGCTGGCGCCGGCAGGACACTGCAGGTAGCGTGTCCCTTGGTGGGGCCTTTCCAAGGAGCAGCCCTGCCGGTCTTGCCCGATCGCGCAGGAATTCGGTGGCTGAAGCGGGAGCGAGACTCGCGATCCGGTTGCTGCAGGAAGCGGCCCTGCGCGGGGAGATCGATCCCTGGGACGTGGATGTGATCGGGGTGATCGATGGCTTCCTCGATCAGCTGCGCCAGCGGATCGAGCAACCCCGCCTGGCGGCGGTGAGTGGCGGCAGCTACGAGCAGGATCTGGCCGAGAGCAGCGAGGCCTTCCTGGCGGCCTCGGTGTTGGTGGGCCTCAAGGCGGAGGTGCTTGAGGCCTCCACCTTCCCGCCCGAACCTCTTGAGGAGGCCGGTTTCGAGGCCGAGGAATCCGGCGACGAGGCCCCGGCCTGGATGGTGTCGCTGCCGGCACGGCCGGAGCGCCATCTGCGGCGCCGACCGGTGGCCCCACCGCCACTGCAACGGCCCGTGACCCTCGGCGAACTGATCCGCCAGCTCGAGGACATCGCCGAGCGGCTGGAGCAGGAACCGGAGGGGGGGCGTCGCCGCTCCCGCTCGCGGCGCTACAGCGAACGGGCCGCCATCGCCCAGGTGGTGGGACTGGCCCACCGCGAAAAGCTGCCGGAGACCACCGCCGCCCTGAACCGGTTCCTCAGCGGGCGGCTGGGCCCCTGCGGGGATGGCGACTGGCTGGCCTTCGAGGAGCTGGTCCACCTCTGGGAAACGGCGGTCCCGGCCGCGGACGAGGACGACCTGGACCGGGATCGGGTCGGGGTGTTCTGGGCGCTGCTGTTTCTGTGCGCCCAGGGCCGGGTGGAGCTGGTGCAGGAGGCGGGCCTGTTCGGCCCGCTGCGCCTGCGGGCCCTGCGCGCCGAGGCGGAAGCGCCTTCCAGCGGCTGGGAGGATCCCGAGGGGTCAGCTAGGGGGCCGGCTCGCCCTCAGCTGGCGGCGTGAAGGAAGTCACTAGGCTTGCGCCATCGATGGACGATAGACGCTGCCCATGAAGGCGATGATCCTGGCGGCAGGCAAGGGAACCCGAGTGCGGCCGATCACGCACACCACTCCCAAGCCGATGATTCCGATCCTGCAGAAGCCGGTGATGGAGTTTCTGCTTGAGCTTCTGCGCCAGCATGGGTTTGATGAGATCATGGTCAATGTGTCTCATCTCGCCGAGGAGATTGAGAACTATTTTCGCGATGGGCAGCGCTTCGGTGTGCAGATCGCCTACAGCTTTGAGGGCCGCATCGAGGATGGTGAACTGATCGGCGATGCTCTTGGTTCCGCCGGTGGCCTGCGCCGCATCCAGGATTTCAACCACTTCTTCGATGACACCTTCGTGGTGCTCTGCGGCGACGCTCTGATCGACCTCGACCTGACCGAGGCCGTGCGGCGGCACAAGCAGAAAGGAGCGATGGCCAGCCTGATCACCAAGCGGGTGCCCCGCGATCAGGTCAGCAGCTACGGAGTGGTGGTCACCGATGCGGAAGGTCGTGTGCTCTCCTTCCAGGAGAAACCCTCTGTTGAAGAGGCCGCCAGCGACATGATCAACACGGGCATCTATATCTTCGAGCCCGAGATTCTGGACTACATCCCGAGCGGCGTCTCCTTCGACATCGGCTCCGACCTGTTCCCCAAGCTGGTAGAGGCGGGCGCACCCTTCTATGCCCTGCCGATGGAGTTCGAATGGGTGGATATCGGCAAGGTTCCCGACTACTGGCAGGCCATCCGCAGCGTCCTGCAGGGGCATGTCCGCCAGGTTCAGATCCCTGGCAAGGAAGTGCGGCCCGGCATCTTCACCGGCCTCAATGTGGCCGCCAACTGGGATCGGATCACGGTCCAGGGTCCCATCTACGTGGGTGGCATGTCCCGCATCGACGACGGTGCCACGATCATCGGCCCCGCCATGATCGGACCCAGCTGCCACATCTGCACCGGAGCCACGATCGACAACTCGATCATCTTCGATTACTCCCGCATCGGCCCCGGCGTGCGCCTCGTTGAAAAGCTGGTCTACGGCCGCTACTGCGTCGACCGCAACGGCGACCACTTTGACCTTCAGGAAGCGGCGCTCGACTGGCTGATCACCGACGCCCGCAGACAGGATGTGGTGGCTCCATCACCGCAGCAGAAGGCCATGGCCGAGCTGCTCGGCACCGATCTTGCTCTCAACCCGCGTTAAACCAGCCAGGCGCAGGATCTCGGGGATTTTCTCCTCGGCCTTGACGGCCATCAGATGCACCCCCTGGGCGATGCCGCGGTAGGTGGCCACCTGTTCAGCAGCGATGGCCACGCCCTCGGCGGCCGGGTCAGCGGCGGCGGCCAGGCGCGCGATGATCGCCTCAGGAATGCTGGCGCCCGGCACGACCCGGTTGATGAATTCGGCGTTCCTGGCCGACTTGAGCAGGAACACCCCCGCCAGCACCGGCAATCCCAGCGGGGCGCTCACCTCCTCGACAAATCGCCGCAGCATCTGGGCGTCCATCACCATCTGGGTCTGCAGAAAGCGGGCCCCGGCCTGGTGCTTGCGCTTCACCCGGGACACCAGGCCACTCCAGCTGCCGGCCTGGGGATCGGCCGCGGCGCCGGCGAACAGATCGGTGGGGCCATCCGCCAGCGCGCCGGCCACGGGATCCAGACCCGCGTTGAAGGCACTCACCTGTTTGAGCAGGCGCACGGCCTCCCATTCATTGACCGGCCGGGCGTCGCCTTGATCGCCGGCACGCACCGGATCACCGGTGAGACAGAGCACGTTGGGCAGGCCGAGGGCATGGGCGCCGAGCAGCTCGGCCTGAAGGGCGATGCGGTTGCGATCCCGGCAGGTGAGTTGCAGCACCGGCTCGATGCCGGCCTCCAGCAGCAGGCGACACACCGCCAGGCTGCTCATGCGCATCACCGCCCGGCTGCCATCGGTGACATTCACCGCATCGACGAGGCCACGCAGGTCCGTGGCGGCAGCCAGGGAGCGGCTGACGTCGCCGCCACGGGGGGGAGTGACCTCAGCCGTGATGGCAAAGCGCCCCTGAGCCAGAGCCTCCCGCAACCGCACCGTGTCCCCGCATCAGGTGGCCATCATGGAGCAGACCCTGCCTACAGTGAGCTTCCTGCGCCTGAGGGCCCATGTCCGAGCGGGACGCCACCCGCCACGACCTCTCGGAGAGGGAATTGGAGATCATCGAACTGGTGGCCACCGGACTGACCAACCAAGAGATTGCGGTGCGGCTGACCATCAGCAAGCGCACCGTGGACAATCACGTCAGCAATATCTTCAACAAGACCGGCGCCAAGAACCGGGTGGCCCTGCTGAACTGGGCGATGGACAACGGCAAGATCTGCCGTGATGGCTTCAATTGCTGTCTGCTCGAAGGCCGCACGAGCCTCCAGGACGATGGCTGAGTGAGCACCGGACGGGGGGGTCTCCTCCAGCCCAGGTGCCATCCCCCGGTGCCGTCACAGGTGAATGCCTGGGAAGGGCGGCGCCCCTGATCAGCGGCGCCGCCCCGAGTGGCTGGGAGCCGGCAGGGATGCCGCCGTGCTCTCCTGAACCCCGATCTTCTCCACACTCTCCAGTGTGAAGCTGTCCGCCGCCAGGCCGAACAGTTCGGCGTAGGCCAGGCAGTCCGAGCTGGAGGGGCCGGCAAAGCGGAGGATGCCCTGGTGGTCGTAGAGGCCGATCACGGCGAAAGGCGGCGAGCGAACGGGAGGAACCAGGGAGAAACGGTGCCGCCAGTGGGGAGGGAGGAACCCCGGCGCCGGCGACCCGCTTCTTTGGGATTTCTTCGGATTTACTCTATCCCAGTTCAGGGGTGCTTCCGCCGGCTGCCAGGGGAGCCAACAGCTCGCGCCGCGCCTCGACGCTCCAGGCCTCCAGGGGATGGCGGGCCAGGGCCGCATTGCTGAGGTCGTGGCGGCCGGTGATCTCCCGACCGCACCAAGCAGGAATCACGAGCGGAGCATCGGCCGAAGCCAGCTCCACCTCCGCCACCACCAGTGGCGCGTTGGCCTCCGCGAACACATCCACAACCCACTCGCCCCCAGCCAGATCCAGGCCGTGGCGCCGCTTGCAGACCCGGGGACCGGCCAGGGTCAGCAGGCCGCGGGCATCCGCCAGCGGAATCGGGTACTCGTACTCGAGCCGGGTCAGCGCCGCAGTGGGGCCATCGGCCGCCGCCGGCGGCGGGGCTTTGATCGTGAGCCAGGCCTCGGGCTGCCGATCGGGCCGCTCGCTCAGCCGGACCCGCAGGGTGAGGCCGGGCCCGGCATCGACCAGATAGCCCTGACTGAGCTCGGCCTGCCAGCAGACATGGGCCCGCCAGTCCTCCGCACGGACCAGGAAGCGGCGTTCGATTTCCAGGGCCATCGCGGCGACTCGACGGAAAGAGCAGGGGGAGCGGGCGATCCCGAGGGGAGAGGACCTTGGATCGGCCCACCGGCGCGGCGCCATTGTGGCCGGCGGCCGGACAGCGGCGGGGACGACGGGCCGCGGCCGGACAGCATCGGGCGGCCGCCCGATGCCAGCGCTAGTTCTCGCCCGGCTGGGCCGCGGTGATGCTGCCCGCCCAGTGCAGCTTGTGGGTGAGGGTGCGGTAATAGGAGGGGCTCTGCTCAAGGATCAGCAGCAGGGCCGGATCATCCGAGCGCTGCACGATGCAGCGATCGCCGGGTTCGAGGTCGGTGGCGGGGGCGCCGTCGTGCCAGAGGCGCACCGACGGACCACTGCCGCCGAGGGGCCAGACGCAGAGGCGTGAGCGCGGTGGCACCACCACCGGACGGCTGGAGAGGCTCATCGGACAGATGGGAGTGACCACGATCGCCTCGATGCCGGGATGGAGGATTGGCCCACCGGCATTCATCGCATATCCGGTCGACCCGGTGGGGGTGGCGAAGATCAGCCCATCACCGCGGTACTGGTCGACGATCTCGCCGTCGATCTCCAGCTCCAGCACGCAGGTGGCCGCCTGGTTGTCGGGGCAGGGGCGCAGGTAGAGATCGTTAAGAGCCACGTGGGCGGGAGCCCCGGGGTCGCCGCCATCACCCCGATCGACACGGGCCTCCAGCATCATCCGTCGCTCGAGGGCGAAGGCATCGTTCTCCAACCGCTGCCAGAGGCCCGACCCGGTGCCATCGCTGCCATCGTCGCCCCGCAACAGCCGGGGATCATGGGTCAGGAAACCGAGGTGACCGCCCACGTTGAAACTCAGAATCGGCACGCCATGGCAGGCCAGGTGGCGGGCCGCCCCGAGAACAGTGCCGTCACCACCGAGAACCACCGCCAGATCAGGAAGCTCGGGTTCGGTGGCCAGCAGACCGGGCAGGGGATCGGCGGAGGGACCACTGGCGGCGATCGCCACCCGCGCACCACGACGCTCGAGTTCTGTCCGGCAGAGGGAAGCCTGACGGCGAGCCACCGGACTCGCCGTGCGCACGATCAACCAGACGCGGCGCAACAGCACGGCGGCAGTGCCGTCTACCAGCGGAGCAGGTTGAAGCGCTCCATGTCGACCGTCTCGCGGTTGCGGTAGAGGGAGAGCAGGATCGCCAGACCGACGGCGGCCTCGGCGGCGGCCACGGTGATCACGAAGATGGCGAACACCTGACCACGCACCAGCTGGCCATCGACATAGCTGGAGAAGGCCATCAGGTTGATGTTGACGGCATTGAGCATGAGCTCGATGCTCATCAGCACCCGCACGGCATTGCGGCTGTTGATCAGGCCCCAGACGCCGGTGCAGAACAGCACGGCGGCCACCACCAGGAAGGCCTGAAGAGGGATGAAGGACTCGGACATCAGCGGGTCTCCTGAAGCTGGGAATCGGCGGTCTCGATCAGCAGCGGCGAGCGGGCTTTCTCAAGCAGCCCCTGATCGGCCGGTTCGCCGGTGATCACGTCGCTGGCGAAGACATCGCGGCGGGCAAGCACGATGGCCCCGATCATGGCCATCAGCAGCAGCACCGAAGCCAGTTCGAAGGGAAGCAGATAGTCGCTGAACAGGTGTTCACCGATCCGGATCGTGGCCTCCTCGCCTACGGGCACCGGACCGGGCAGGGCCCAGGGGGTGGTGAAGACCACCCGCAGCAGCAGGCCGAACAGGCCGGCGCAGACCAGAGCGGACAGGGCACGGCGCAGGGCCAGCCCGGGGATGGCCGCCAGATTTTCCTTCTTGTTCACGAGCATGATCGCGAACAGGATCAGCACGTTGACCGCCCCGACATAGACCAGGATCTGGGCGGCGGCGACGAAGCTGGCGTTGAGCAGCAGGTAGAGGCCGCTGACGGCCAGAAACACACCGGCCAGCAGGAAAGCGGAATAGACGATGTTCGGCAGCAGCACGACGCCGAGGGCGCCGAACACGACGGTGGCCGAAAGCAGGGCGAAGCAGACCTGCTGGGTGGTGGAGGCGATCGTCATCAGGAGGGCTCTCCGTTGCTGGCCGCAGGCTGGGGCAGTCTGCCTGCCCGGGGGGCGCTGGCGGGAACCCCATGGGGATCCATCTCGCCCTTGGGCAGATAGGCGAGCTCGCGCAGGGGGATCACCGCAGGATCGGTGGTGACGCTGGTGGGCAGGCGGCCGAGGGCGACGTTGTCGTAATTGAGGCTGTGACGATCAAACGCCGACAGCTCATACTCCTCGGTCATCGAGAGGCAGTTGGTGGGGCAGTACTCCACGCAGTTCCCACAGAAGATGCACACCCCGAAATCGATGGAGTAATTGCGCAGCTCCTTCTTCTTGGTGGCCTTGTTCATCACCCAATCCACCACCGGCAGATTGATCGGACAGACCCGCACGCACACCTCACAAGCGATGCACTTGTCGAATTCGTAGTGGATGCGGCCGCGGTAACGCTCTGAGGGAATCAGTTTTTCGTAGGGATACTGCACCGTGATCGGCCGGCGGCGCAGGTGGTCAAAGGTGACCGAGAGGCCCTGGCCCAGGGTCTGGGCCGCACCCACAGCATCCTTGGTGTAATCACCGACTTTCTTGAGGAACCCGAACATCGGGGGGAACAGGCGGAGAACGGTGGTGGGACCATGATGGCCCCTGAACAGAAGAACTGGCGGGAGTCAGCCCCCGAAGACGGCGGGGAACGCCAGCTTGAGCGCCGCGGTGATCAGCAGGTTCACCAGGGCGACGGGCAGCAGGAACTTCCAGCCCAGATCGAGAAGCTGGTCGATCCGGACCCGGGGAACGGTCCAGCGCAGCAGAATGGCGAAGAAGACCAGCAGGTAGGCCTTCAGCACGGTCATCACGATGCCGAGGGTGCCGGTGACGACCTGCAGAACCGGTGCATCCACCGGCAGACCGAAGGTGCCGGCGATCCACTCGACAGGAACCGGGAAGCTCCAGCCGCCAAGGTAGAGAACGGCCACCAGCAGGGCCGAGAGCACCAGATTGATGTAGCTGCCCAGATAAAACAGGGCAAACTTCATGCCGGCGTATTCGGTCTGGTAACCGGCGACCAGTTCCTCCTCGGCCTCAGGCAGGTCGAAGGGGAGGCGTTCGCACTCCGCCAGGGCGCAGATCCAGAAGATCACGAAGCCCACCGGCTGACGCCAGATGTTCCAGCTGAGAATGCCGGCGCCGGCCTGCTGATTGACGATGTCGACGGTGCTGAGGGAGTTGCTCATCATCACCACCGCCAGCACGGCCAGGGCCAGGGGGATCTCGTAGCTGATCGACTGGGCCGCCGCCCGCAGACCGCCGAGCAGCGAATACTTGTTGTTGCTGGAGTAGCCACTCATCAGCAGGCCGATCGGCTGAATCGAGCTGAGGGCGATCCAGAGGAAGATGCCGACCCCGACATTGCTGATCAGCAGGTTCTGGCCGAACGGAACCACCAGCCAGGACAGGATCACGGGCACCAGCACCAGCACCGGGCCGAGGGTGAACAACAGGCCATCGGCCCGGGCCGGGATGATGTCCTCCTTGAACACCAGCTTGAGGCCGTCGGCCATCGGCTGCAGCACGCCGAGCGGGCCGGCGTACTCGGGACCGATGCGCTGCTGGACGGCGGCGGAGATCTTGCGCTCCAGCCAGACGTTCACGAGCACACCGACCACGGCGGCCACCAGCACGGTGACCATGGGCAAGGGGAGCCAGAGGAGGCGAGCCACCCCAGGACCCACGCCGAGCGCGGACAGGGCCTCGACGAAGCTGGCCTGCAGATCGAGGCCGGCACTGACCATCGGGGTCGACACCATCGCGGGATGCGGGGAGGGGGGCAACTTAGGCCGGAACGGGCGTCGTCGGTCGGCATTCCAACGGCAGCCAGTCGCGCGGGGCCGACCCCGTGTAGATCTGGGTGGGCCGGAAGATGCGGTTGGCGCCGATCTGCTCCCGCCAGTGGGCCAGCCAGCCGGCCGTGCGGGCGATGGCGAAGATCGGGGTGAACAGGTCGCGGGGGATGCCGAGCTTGCGGTAGACGAGCCCCGAGTAGAAGTCGACGTTGGGGTAGATGCCCTTCGGGCCGAGGCGATCGGCCGCCACCTGCTCGAGCCGCACCGCCACGTCGTACATGTCGTCGTGGCCGAAACGCTGGAACAGCTCCTCGGCCAGGCCCTGCAGGATCACGGCGCGGGGATCCTTGACCCGGTATTCGCGGTGGCCAAAGCCCATGATCTTCTTCTTGGAGGCCATCGCGTCATCGAGCCAGGCCTCCACCCGATCGACACTGCCGATCTCCTCGAGCATCTCCAGCACGTCCTCGTTGGCGCCCCCGTGCAGGGGACCGGCGAGGGTGCCCACCGCCGAGGCCACCACCGCGTAGGGATCGGTGAGGGTGCTGGCGGTGACCCGGGCGCTGAAGGTGCTGGCGTTGAGGCTGTGCTCGGCGTGCAGGATCAGGCAGGCATCGAACAGGCGAGCGGCCAGCGGATCGGGCTCCCGTTCGGTGAGCATGTAGAGGAAGTTGGCCGCGTAGGAGAGATCGTCGCGGGGCTGGATCGGATCCTGGCCCTTGCGGATCAGCTGGAAGGCCGCCACCATCGTCGGGATCTTGGCGATCAACCGCACCACCGCATCGAAGATGTACTGCGGGTCGTTGAGCGCGCGCCGCGAATAGAACAGTCCCAGCGAAGCGGCGCTGGCCTGCAGCGCATCCATCGGATGGCCCGAGGCCGGGAAGCACTTCATCATGTCGCGGATGCGGAAACTGACCCGCCGGTGCATCTGCACCTCCTGCTCGAATTCGCGCAGCAGAAAGATCGTGGGCAACTCCCCCCAGATCAGCAGATAGGCCGTCTCCAGGAAGCTGCTGCGCCTGGCGAGCTGGTCAAGGGGATAGCCGCGGTAGGTGAGCTGGCCGCGGTTACCGTCGATGTCGCAGATCGCCGACTGGGTGGCCGGGACCCCCTCCAGTCCGGGGCGGAAGGCTGGCCGCACGGACGGATCGGGCCCCTGGCCGGCCGGGCTCTCCGGAGCCGGGGTCTCCGCGCCGGTGGTCTCTGGATCCATGGCGAAGGGGGGCGTAATGACAGCGATGGGGCGAACCTACGCGGGCGCCAGGCGCCCGCGCCGTAGCGCTGACTGCCAGGTCCACCGGTGGCCCCGTCAGCCGCCGGGCAGCAGCAGCCGGGGGGCGATCAGCAGCCGCAGCCGGGCCCGGCCCTCCAGTCCACCGGGAATCGCCGGCCCGGGCAGCCGCAGAACGGCCAGGCCGGCCTTGCGCAGGTCGATCGAGCCGGGGGCGGCACCGATCAGCCGGGCCGCCAGGGTGCCCAGATCGGGCTCATGGCCCACCAGGGCCAGACGCCGGCGGCCGCCACGGCCAGCAGCAGAGCCAGGGCCGCCAGGGCCACGCCCGGCCCCAGCACCAGCCTGCCCCTGGGCGGCGCCGCCGAGATCCGCCATCCAGGAAGCGATCAGCGGCAGTGGATCCCCACCGGGGGCCAGGGCCTCCGCCAGATCAAGCCGGGGGGCCAGGCCGGCGGAAACGGCCAGCTCGGCGGTCTGCCGGGCCCGGGCCAGGGGACTGGCCAGCAGGCGATCGGCCCGCAGCCCCGAGGCCACCAGCCGCTCCAGCACGGCGCGGGTTCGGCGGCGACCGGCTTCGGTCAGCTCGCGCCCGTCATCGGGCTGGCCGAGGGCGCGTTCGGCGGCGATGCCGTGGCGGAGCAGCAACAGATCAGCGGCCATCGTGACGGGGTGAACTTGGGGAGAGTCGCAGGGGGGAGCGGGCGGTCCGTCGCGTGGCCGGCGGCGGCGAGGCCTGCTCTCGCGCGGTGGTCACTCGAAACCGATCCGCGCCTCCACCCCCAGGCCCCCCTGCTGCGGTTCCAGGGCGACGGTCACCCCGTTGACGGGGTCTTCGAGGCTGGCGCCGGCGAGGCTCGAGAGCAGACGCCACGGGACCAGGCCGTGCAGCAGCTCCCGGGCGGGGACGGGGGCCAGGGCCCACTGGAAGGGCGCGGTGGGCGAAGCGAGCGTCTCCAGCTGGCGCGCCCGCCGCTCAGAGCCCGCGCTCGGGCGGGCCTCCGCCAGTTGCAGGCGGCCGCCCCACCAGGCCAGGGCCCCCTGCCCATCGCGCCAGCCCGCCAGGGAGGCTTCCAGACCATCACCGCCCCGGCGGACGCCGCGGGCGGAGGCGGCCAGGCGCGTCCAGACCAGCAAGGAGCGGTCGGCCAGCTCGAGCGGGGCGGGAATCAGTCCCTCGGCGGCGAGGGGAGCCTCCAGGGCGGCGGGATCGGGCCGATCGACGCCGGTTCCCAGCAGCCAGCCGTCGTCGCCGTCGGCCGCCAGCAGCGCGTCGCTGTCGGCACCGGCCACCAGGGCCGGCAGGGGACCGGCCGCCGGGCCGCTGATCGGGACCAGCGCCCGCTCCAGCAATGGCGCCAGCAGGGGCACCCGGAGCAGGGCGGCGGGATCCTGGAACAGGGCGAGGCTGGCCGCATCGCCGCGCCGGCCCGCGAGCAGGGCCTCACGTCGCTCGGGGGTCAGGGAGCCGATGGCCGGCAGCGGCCCTGGCAGATCCAGGTGCCCCCGCAGCAGCAGGGCGCGTCCCTCCGGCCGGAGCGCGGCGATCAGGGCGGTCGGGCGGTCGTCGCCGCTGGGGGGGAGCGGCAGGCCCAGCCAGCGTTCGATCGCCGGCGGCCTGGCCAGCAGCAGCGCCGCCGCCGGCCCGAGCTGATCAAGCCGGGCGGCGAATCCGGGCTGGCCCGCCTGGTTGAGCTCGGCGATCTGGGACACATCCAGGGCCTGCTCGAGAATGCCGCGGCCGGAGGCGATCAGCACCAGATCGTCGTCCACCAGTGCCGTGGCCAGGGGCAGCGCCCGCTGGCCGGCCAGGGCTCCGCGACCGCTGATCAGCCCCATGCCCCGGTAACGGCTCACCTGCAGATCGGTGCCGGCGAGGGAGCGGGTCTGCCAGAAGCGCTGCAGGAAGCGACGGGCGCCATCGGCATCGCGGCTGCCGAGCACCAGCAGCCAGCCGCCATCGCCACCCACCTCCGGACCAGGCTCATCCTGGGGGGCCGGGGTGTCGAACAGGGCCAGGCTCACCGGCGCCGCCAGCCAGGACTCCAGTTCATTGCGGTAATCGAGGCCAGCGGCGGCGAAGGCCCCATCCCGCAGCCCCTCGATCGCCTCGGCGGCGACCCGGCGGCGGCGACCATCGGCCACGGCCCGGGCGTAGGCGACCGGTTCGCCGCCATCGGTGAACAGATAAAGGGCCAGTGGCGCCTTGCGGGGCACGAAGCGGGCAGCGCGAGGCACCTCCAGGGGCCGGCGCGCCAGCTGCAGCGGACTGTGCAGCCACACCAGCCACCACCCTCCCAGTCCGAGGCCGACCAGGGCGATCACCACCGCCAGCACCGTGGCCAGGAACGGGCGGGCCTTCATGCGCCTCCATCAGGATGGGTCCCATCCTGCCCCCGCCCCCGCGGTCGCGCCCCCCGATGAACCAGCCCCAGCCGATCAGCGCCCAGGACCTCCACAGCCGACTGCAGCGCGGCGAACCGATCCAGCTGGTGGATGTGCGCGAAGAGGCCGAACTGACGATGGCCCGCCTGCCCCATGCCGTGGTGCACCTGCCGCTGAGCCGCTCGGCGGACTGGCTGGAGCGGGTGAAGGAGCTGGTGGATCCCGGGCAGCCGGTGGCCGTGCTCTGCCACGCCGGGGTGCGCAGCTGGCATCTGGGCTGCTGGCTGATCCAGGAACAGGGCTACGGGGAAGTCTGGAACCTGCAGGGCGGGATCGACGCCTGGAGCGTGGAGGTCGATCCGTCGGTGCCCCGCTACTGAGTCCATGTCCCTACGATCGGCCCACGCCGTGATCCCCGCACCCCTGTGGAGTCCCTGCCGCGCCGGCAACAGGAGGTGCTCCAGGCCACCGTGCAGCACTACGTCGACACCGTGGAACCGGTGGGCAGCACCACCCTGGTGCGGCGCTTCGGCCTCCCGGCCAGCCCGGCCACCGTGCGATCGGCGATGGGGGCGCTGGAGCTCAGGGGCCTGCTGACCCAGCCCCACACCTCCGCCGGTCGGATCCCCAGCCAGCTGGGTTATCGCCACTACGTCGACCGGCTGCTCCCGGCCCCCGGACCCGCCGTCCTGCGGCTGGATCGGGAGCTGGCGGGCCTGAGCCTGCAATGGGCCGCCCTCGATGACCTGCTGCTGCATCTGGCGCGGCGCCTGGCGGGCTTCACCGGGGTGCTCAGCCTGATCACCCGGCCGCGGCGCCCCGGGCCCGGTCTGCAGGAGATCCGGCTGGTGGCCAGCGCCGATCGGATGCTGGTGTTCCTGGTCCAGAGCCCGGCCCTGACCACCAGCCTCAACCTGCGGCTTCCCCATGGCGGCCTCAGCAGCCTGCCGGTACTGGAGCGCTGGGCCAACAACCAGCTGCGCCAGGGACGGGGCGGCACGATCGCCTGGGAGCGGATGCCGGAGGAACTGCGGCTCAGCGGCACCCTGCTGCGGCAGGCGCTGGAGAACCATGCCTGCGCCGCCCCCGAGCGCTCCGATGGCGTGGTGGCGGCGGGTCTGGGCGGGTTGCTGGGCCAGCCCGAATTCGGCCGCACCTCCACCCTGCTGCCGCTCGTGCAGCTGGTGGAACACCACCCCGAACAGGTGCTCGGGCCCGGTGAGGCGATCTGGATCGGCAACGAACATCCCGAACCGGCCCTGGGCCAGTGCAGCGTCGTCCAGGCCACCTACCGCACCGCCGATGGCGGCGAAGGGCAGGTGGCGCTGGTGGGACCGATGCGGATGGCCTATGCCACGGCCCGCTCGGCGGTGCAATCGGTGGCGGGGCTGCTGCAGCGGCTGTTGAGCTGAGCCGGCGATGAGCGATTGCGGATGACCCACTGCGGCCGATGACCTACAGCGAATGACCTACTGCGTTGGATTCCTGCTGAAGGCGGGCCTGGTCTTTGCCTCCGACTCGCGCACGAATGCGGGGGTGGATTACATCTCCACCTACACCAAGATGCACGTGTTCCAGCCGGCGGGCGACCGGCTGTTCGTGCTGATGGCCGCCGGCAACCTGGCCACCACCCAGGCGGTGCTCAATCGCATCCGCCGCGATCTCGAGCACCGGGACGCGCCGGTGCCGGGCTCCGGCGGGACCACCGCGGCCGCCGGGGCGGAGCTCCCCGATCTGCTCAGCGCCCGGTATCTGTTCGAGGCGGCGGATTATGTCGGTCGGCTGAGCGTGGAGGTGCAGCAGGCCCATGCGGCAACGCTGCAGCAGACGGGAGCGAGTGGGGAAGCCAGCTTCATCCTCGGCGGCCAGATCACCGGCCAGCCCCACGGGCTGTTCCTGATCTACCCCCAGGGCAACTCGGTGATGGCCACCTCCGAAACCCCCTTTCTGCAGATCGGCGAGAGCAAATACGGCAAACCTCCCCTCGATTCGATCGGCCATACCGGCCTCTCCCTGGAGGATGCCGCCCGGTTGTGCCTGGTGTCGCAGATCATCACCCGGCGCTCCAACCTCACGGTGGGGCCGCCGTTCGATATCGCGCTGATGCCCACCGATACGCTGCGGCTGTCGCGCCGGCTGCGCTTCGACAAGGGCAGCGCCGAAATCACCCGCACGATGGAGGTGTGGTCGCGGGCGATGCAGGAGGCCCTCGATCGACTGCCCCGGTTTCCCTGGGAGGAAGATCCCCTCTGAGGATCGACCGGCCCTGAGATCGGGGGAACGCGCCGATCCTCAGCTCCTGTTCGGCCGGCCTACTTCGTCTTGCTCTTGTATTCATCGGCGAGGGCGCGACAGCCACCCTCCGACTGGATGTACGTCTCCATGTCGGCCTTAAAGGTGGGGCCCTGCATCAGGGTGATGACCTGATCCCGCTCCATGCCGAACCGCTTCTTGGCCAGTTCCATCATGCCGTACACGTACCGTTCAAAGGGGATGATTCCCTGTTGGTGATAGCACTTACCAAGTCCTGCCATCACCACGATCCCCACATAAGGCAAGGTGCTCTCCTCGGCTCTTACGGGGGCGACCGGCGCAGCCAGGCCGCTGACCGCCACCCCGACCAGGGCGAGCCTGCCGCAGGACGCAGGAAGCAATCCGCTGAGGCGCCTGGGCCTCCACGGAAGGGCGGCTCGGCGGCAGGGCTCGGTGCCCCAAAAAGACTTCTGCAGCAAAGACTTCTGCAGCCGCAAAACAGTACTGACCACTGATTGGTTCACAACAAACATGTCCTGTCTTGATGGCACTAACACGCCCTTTTTAAGGGCTCAGACCATGAACCCAGCCGGGCATCAGCCCGCCAGTCCCTCGCCCAGGCGCTCGGCCACCGTGTTCACGTCCTTGTCGCCGCGGCCGGAGAGGTTCACCACCACCTCGGTCCCAGGGGCCAGGGTGGGGCAGAGCTTGTCGAGCCAGGCAAAGGCATGGGCGGTTTCCAGGGCCGGAATGATGCCCTCGAGCCGGCACAGCTGCTGCAGGGCGTCGAGCGCCTCGGCATCGGTGACGGCGGCATATTCGGCCCGGCCGATGGTCTTGAGGTAGCTGTGCTCCGGGCCGACGCCCGGGTAATCGAGACCGGCGCTGATCGAGTGGGCCTCCTGAACCTGGCCTTCAGCGTCCTGCAGCAGCAGGCTCATGGCCCCGTGCAGCACCCCCACCCGGCCCTCGGTGATGGTGGCGGCGTGGCGGCCGCTGGCCACCCCCTCGCCAGCCGCCTCCACACCGATCAGGCGCACCGAGGCGTCCTGCACGAACGGATGGAACAGCCCCATGGCGTTGGAGCCGCCGCCCACACAGGCCACCAGCACATCGGGCAGGCGGCCGAAGGCCTCCTGGCACTGCTGCTTCGCCTCAATGCCGATGCAGGCGTGGAAATCGCGCACCAGCATCGGGTAGGGGTGGGGCCCGGCCACCGAGCCGAGGATGTAGTGGGTGGTTTCCACGTTGGTCACCCAGTCGCGGATCGCCTCGCTGGTGGCGTCCTTGAGTGTGGCGGTGCCGGCGGTGACCGGCTGCACCCTGGCGCCCAGCAGGCGCATGCGGAACACGTTGAGGGCCTGGCGGCGCATGTCCTCGGCGCCCATGTAGATCACGCACTCCAGGCCGAAGCGGGCGCAGACGGTGGCGGTGGCCACGCCGTGCTGGCCGGCGCCGGTCTCGGCGATGATCCGCTGCTTGCCCATCCGCAGAGCCAGGAGGGCCTGGCCGAGGGCATTGTTGATCTTGTGGGCGCCGGTGTGGTTGAGGTCCTCGCGCTTGAGCCAGATGCGCGGGCCGCCCTCCGGTCGGCGGTAATGCTCGGTGAGCCGCTCGGCCTCGTAGAGGGGTGAGGGCCGGCCCACGTAGGTGCGCAGCAGGTGGTTGAGCCGATCGGTGAAGGCGGGATCCGCCCAGGCCTCGGCGGCGGCGGTCTCGAGCTCGGCCAGGGCCGGCATCAGGGTCTCGGGCACGTACTGGCCGCCGAAGACGCCGAAACGCCCGAGGGGATCGGGGCGCACCCCGGGGGCGAGGGCGGCGGGATCAGGGGCGGAACCGGACGGGGCGAGCGGAGGAACGGTGCTGGTCACGGCGCGGTCCGGCGGTGGCGGAAGTGCCCTCACAGTAGGGAGCGGGGCGGGGAGAAGCGCTTCACTCGGCCTGAGAGAGGACCTCGATCAACCAGGTGCCGATGGACTCCGGTCCGGACCGGTCGGAGCTGAGGCCATAGAGGCGCACCGGATGCATCCCCTCCACCGACGAGTTGCGCAGCAGGACGGACAGCCGGCAGCTGCCGCCAGCCACCAGCGCACATCCATCCGCAGGCTGCTGGTGGCGCTGAACCGGGTCGCCTCCAGAGGGCTCAGGGGCGCCACCGGGCCCGGGAGCAGCAGCGGCTCGCTGTCGGGCGGCGGCAGGAGCGGCTTGAGCGGGGCCTCCTGGCTGGCCCGGTCCAGCGGCCCTGGGAGAGCGGCCAGGGGGCCCGTGACCGAGGGATCCGCGGTTCAAGAGTCCTGACCCGGGTTCTTCGGGGCAGGGGCGGCCGTCCTGGTGTGCCCCGACGGGCCGAAGGCCTGCAGCAGGCTGGCGACCAGGCTGAGCGCCCTCAGTCGGCGGCCCATGGCAAGGCGAGCTCGTGGTGACGTCGGGATCCCGGAGAGGGTCGCCGGGCAGGCCGCGGCGTCTGAGGCGTGGGAGACGATCAGAGCCGGAACAGCACCTGGCTGATCACGACCCAGGCGTCCTTGTCGCCGAAGCTGTCGTAGGTGGTGAGCTTGTAATTGCCCTCGAGCCCCAGCTGCAGCCAGGGGTTCACATCCCAGGCCAGGCTGGCGAACAGCGTGCTGTTCAGCGTCAGTCCGAACAGGCCGGAGTCGCTGGCGTTGTCGATGCCGTAGCCCACGGCCAGGCGCAGGTTGTCGGCGGGATACGCATAGAGCTGTCCCCAGCCGCCACTGGTGGGCACCGCCCGGTTGGTGGCGCGGTTGTAGGTCTGGAAAATGCCGGCCATGTATTCGCCCAGCCCCTGGCCGGTGTACAGCTCGCCGCTGAGGCCGAAGCGCCGGCCGATGGCCAGCTGGCCATCGAAGGCCGCACCCCACACCGTCACGACGCTGCGATCCGCCTCAAGGCTGAGCGGTGCGCTGGCGCGGATGTTGTCAAGCACCCGCAGCTGGCCGATCACCCCCGAGAGACCGAGCTCCAGCGGCCGCAGCCGGCGACCGCCGGCGCGATCGGCGAAGGGACCGAAGCCGAGGTTGAGCCGGGCTTCCACGTTCGGCCAGCCGTTGTCCTCCACCAGCTCCTGACTGGGCAGATCGGCCAGATCGAGGCTGTCGGGCAGGGCGGTGGTGATCGGCGAGGAGGCCGCCAGCTGCAGAACACCGCCGAAACCGCTGCCCGCCGTGAAGTTGCGCTCCACCCGGAACTGGGGGCGATAAGCGCCAGGGTTGCCGGTGGCCGCCAGCTTGCCGCTGGGCAGGGTGTCGGGATCGCGGGGAGCGAAGACATCAAAATTCTGACCGGCTGCGAAACGCCAGCCGCCATCGCCGATCTCGCCGTAGAAGGCCACCGGCGTGAAGCTGTAGCCCTCGGCCAGCAGGTTGTCCTGCAGGGTGAACAGGGCGTAGGCGCCGGGGGTCCAGGAGCCCCACTTCGGCCCCTGGAACGCCGCCGACACCGTGCTCTGCTGGGCCGAGATGTCGTAGGAGTGATCCGGTTCCTTGGGACTGACCACCAGCGGCTGGCCCGGATGAAGGTGTAGCGGCTGCTGGAGAAGCCGAGCAGCCGGGCCTCGGCCCACACCCGCAGGCTGCTGCCGCCGGCCTGCAGGGTGAAACCCTTGCCCGGGGTGTAGCGCAGCGGCTCGCTGGCCGTTGACAGCCCGTTGGCCGCCGATCCGTTGGCCACTGATCCGGTGGGGGCTGACCCGGCGGTTGCTGATCCGGGGGGAGCTGATCCGGAAGGGGCTGATGCCGTCGCTCCGCTGGTGACCGTGGCCGGCGGCACCGGCAGCGCGGCGCCGAGCTGGCGCCGCAGCTGGGCCAGATCCTGGGCCAGGGCCTCCTGACGGCTGGCTTCGGCGGCGAGCTGGGCCTGCTGGGCCGCCATGCGCTCCCGGGAAGCGGCCAGCTCCCGTTCGAGCCGCTCCAGGCGGGCCAGGGGATCCTGGGCGCGGCAGGCGGGTTCGGCCGCCTGTTGGCAGCAGATCGGGATCGGCCGCCAACAGGCGCGCCGCCGGAGCCTCGGCCGCCAGCGCCAGGGCCGCGCGGCAGGCGGGCTGCGCCAGGCGGGCCTCGGGCGTGGGCCCCGGCCCGGGCACCGCCCGGGCGGGGCCGCCGAACGGCAGAGCGGCAGCCAGCAGCAGCAGGGGGAGCCGCCGCATCCCCGGCCCAACCATGGGGACGCGAGCGAAGTCAGCTGGTGACTGGGGAACGGCCTCGGCAGCGGCTGCCCGATGGAGCACGGGGAATCTGGGGGAAACGACGCTGGCGGGATGATTGCGACTGTCGGCCGGTTCGGCAACCGTTCCCCCTGCCGCTTCACTGTCCGGGCCCCATGGCTGGCGCCATGGCCCGTGACGCTCCGGCCTGGAGTCGCTATAGCGAATCAGATCCGGACGCGCGCCATGGCCCCCGAACGCACCCCCGCCGATCAGCTGCTGGCGCTGGCCAGCGGCGCCTGGGTGACCCAGATGATCCATGTGGCCGCCGAACTCGGGGTGGCCGATCAACTCGCGGGCGGCGAGCGGCCGGTGGAGGAGCTCGCCGCCGCCACCGGCGCCCATGCCGACAGCCTGTTCCGGCTGCTGCGGGGGCTGGCCAGCCTCGGCCTGTTCCAGGAGACGGGGCCACGCCGCTTTGCCCTTACCCCCCTGGCGGAACTGCTGCGCAGCGACCACCCGCAGTCGCTGCGGCAGTTCGCCCGGATGCTCGGCGTGGAGCACTACCAGAGCTGGGACGATCTGCTGCACAGCGTGCGCACCGGCGAGAACGCATTCCGCCACCGCACCGGCGATTCGGTGTTCGGCTGGTACCAGCGCAATCCGGAGCGGGGCGCGATCTTCGATGGCGCCATGACCGACTTTTCGCGCCAGGAGACCGAGGCGATGCTGGCCGCCTACGACTTCAACGGCATCGGCCATCTGGTCGATGTGGGAGGCGGCCGGGGCGAGCTGCTGCAGCGGCTGCTCAGAGCCCACCCCGCCATGCGCGGCACCCTGTTCGATCAGCCCCAGGTGGTGGCACCGGTGCTGGTTCCGCCGGAGCTGGAGGGCCGACTGCGCGTGCAGGGGGGCGATTTCTTCAGCGAAGCTCCGGCCGCTGCCGATACCTACCTGCTGAAGCACATCATCCACGACTGGGGTGATGCGGCCTGCAGCACGATCCTGGGCCGGATCCGCGCCGCCATGGCCCCCGGCGCCCGGGTGCTGATCGTGGAGCAGGTGATCCCGCCGGGCAACGATCCCTTCCCCGGCAAGCTGCTCGATCTCAACATGCTCGTGATGACCGAGGGCGGCCGGGAGCGCACCCCGGAGGAGTACGGCGCGCTGCTGGAGCGTGCCGGCCTGCGCCTCAGCCGCATCGTGCCCACCCCCGCCCCGGTGAGCGTGGTGGAGGCGGTGGCGGCCTGAGGCCTGGGAAGCGGCCCGCGGCGGCGCCCGGCCTGGCCCTCACCGTGGCAGGCCGCCGTGGCCCCTGGCCTGAACAGGCCCGGGGGAGAATCGCGGAGTACGCCCGGGGAGCGATGGCGAAGAAGGGTGGCTGGCAGGAATTCAGCCGGGCCGACAGCCTGGCCAGGCCGGCGGCGGCCAGCGCGCCCCCGGCGGCGAAGGCCCAGCAGCGGGTGCGGGTGCAGCGCACCCGGGCCGGCAAGGGCGGCAAGACGGTGACGCAGATCACCGGGCTGGAAGCGCCGGAGGCCGAACTCCGGACCCTGCTCAAGACGCTCAAGGCCGCCGCCGGCACCGGCGGCACCCTCAGGGACGGGGTGATCGAACTGCAGGGCGATCAGGTGGCAGCGGCCCTGGCCAGCCTGGAGCAGGCGGGCTTCCGGCCGAAGCAGGCGGGGGGCTGACGGCCTCCGGCGAGGCCAGCTGACGCGGGAACAGGGCCCCCACCAGCGCCGGCAACACGTCGTGGGAGGGGAGCAGCACCCCGACCAGCCGCAGGCGGCCCCTGCCGTGCAGCGGTCCGGCCCGTCCGGACCGGGAAACCGGCGGAGACGCGTGGAGGGCCGCTCCTACGGCTGCGACCGGGGCCCCAGCGCCGGATCCTCGCGGCAGGCCTGCAGGGGCCTGGGCCAACTGTGCTGGATCTCCACAACCCGGCCGCTGTCGGGGTCGACCCGTCCCCGGATACAGGCGCAGCCGCGGCCGTAGTGGCCGTTGAGCTCCTGCCACTGACCAGGGGCGAAGGCGGGCCAGGGCCAGTCACCGCCCAGCTGGTCGCCGCCCTGGACGCCGATGATCCACTCCCGGTCCCGATCCCGCAGCCAGATGTTGGCCGGCGTGGGGTTCACCAGCCAGCCGCAGCGGATCTCCAGGGGGCTTGGCGCTGCAGCGGCGGGCCTGGCTCCGAGCAGGGCCAGCACAACCACCAGGGCCCGCCAGACCAGCAGCGGCTGGAACGGACGCCGCAGCAGCACCGGAGCGGATGGCCGCCGCAGAGGCAGCTGCGTCGCCTGCAGCCTCAGCCAGAGCCGCTGCCGCAGAACCATCAGCCTTCGTGGAAGAACGGATCCGGCAGGGAGGGATCGCGCAGCTTGGCCACGCTGCCGGCGCCGGTGACCGGCAGCCCGGTGGGGTCCAGCAGCCCGATCTGCACCAGCACGCTGGCCTGATCCCAGAGGATGTGCTCGTAGGCGACCTTGTCGTCCTCGATGCCCACGATCACCACGAACACGACCTCAACGCGCCGGCCGGTGGGCTCCACGCCGGGCAGCATCCAGTCGATCCGATGGGTGTGGGTGAAGCTGATGATCAGTTCATCCACCAACCGCTCCGGGCTGGTGGTGCGCGAGACGGTCTCGAACTGGACGTCCGGGGGAAAGAACTGGCCGATCAGGCGGTTGGCGTAGAAGGTGCGCACACCGGCGGGGCCCTGGCCGCCCACCATCGTGGGCACGTTCACCAGATGGGGTTCCGGCGCCATCGTGGCCAGGGTGCGATCGAGATCCCCGGCGATCTCCGCGTCCATGTGGGCACCGAACACGTCGGCGAGCCTGGTGGCGAGGCTGGAATCCGTCATCGGGTCGGCCGGATGCGACGGGGCAGCCCGGACGCTAGCCAGGGTTCGGGCTCAGGCCCTCCGGGAGAGGAGAATGGTGCACCGATGCGACCCGCCGCCATGACAGCCGGCCCCTCCAGCTCTCCCTACGGCGTGATGAACGATCGCGGGGCCGCCACCAACATCGTCTGGCACCACAGCACGGTGAACCGCGCCGCCCGGGCCCACCAGCGCGGGCACCGCAGCGCCATTCTCTGGTTCACCGGTCTGAGCGGATCGGGGAAAAGCACCCTGGCCAACGCCGTCAACTCCGCCCTGTTCGAACAGGGCATGGCCTGCTACGTGCTGGACGGGGACAACATTCGCCACGGCCTCTGCAGCGACCTGGGCTTCTCTGATGCCGACCGGGTGGAGAACATCCGTCGCATCGGCGAGGTGTCGAAGCTGTTCCTCGATGCGGGCGTGGTAGTGCTCACGGCCTTCGTCTCCCCCTTCCGGGCCGACCGCGAGCGGGCCCGGGCCCTGGTGGACGCCGGTGACTTCATCGAGATTCACTGCGCTGCCGGCCTGGAGGTCTGCGAACAGCGCGACACCAAGGGGCTCTATGCCCGCGCCCGGGCCGGCGAAATCAAGGACTTCACCGGCATCTCCAGCCCCTACGAGGAGCCGGAGGCCCCGGAACTGCGGGTGGACACCGGCGCCACCGACCTGGAGGCCTGCGTGGCCCAGGTGCTGTCCTATCTCGAGCGGCAGGGCGTGATCCCGGCCGCCGCCGACGCCTGAGGAGAGACAGCCATGGCAGAGCCGCTCCGGAACGGGCTGGTGGCCCCCCTGGCCGTGCTCCTGCTCGGCGGGCCGGCCCCAGCCGCCACCCAGGTGGACATCGACACCCTGGCGGAATCGATCCGTGACACCGGCACGCAGATCGTGGAAAGCAAGACCTGCGCGAAAAACATGCAGGGCTACTACCAGTTTGAAGCCAGAAAGATCGATCAGCTGACGATCTGCGTCAACAACCTCGACATGAACGACCCTGACCAGGTGTGGGAGGTCTACGCCCACGAAGTCACCCACATCATGCAGGCCTGCGATGACGCCGTGAACGGCCGGGCGTTCAACGACAGCGTCTTTCCGCGCATCTATCGCGAGCTGCAGGAGCTCAACCCCACCAGCGTGGAAGAAACCAGCCTGTATGGCTCCTGGAACAAACGCCAGGAGATCGAGGCGCGGTACATGGAGCTGCTGCCCCCGAACCAGGTGATCGAGCTGTTCCACGGATCGCTCTGCTTCAAGCAGACCGAATGAGGCCCATCGGCCGCGCCGACACGGCGCTGGGCTAGGGCCCCCCCTGTGGGCCCATCAACCGGGAAGGGCTGGCGCGTCATCCTCGCCACCCACGGTGATCACCGGATCGCCGGCCCGCAGCCGCAGGGCCCATGAATCGAGGAACGTCTTGCCACAGCTCGCGACCGGCACCGCCAGCAGCAGGCCCAGCAGCTCGCCCAGGCCCAGCAGGCTGCCCAGCCGCGCACCGATCGGCAGGCTGATCAGAAGCCAGGCCGGCTGAAGCCCCACGATGCTGCCCATCAGCCGGGGCTGGATGACCTGATCCACCACCTGGCCCGCCGTGATGGCGGTGACCAGGACCTCCAGACCGGTGCGGGGATCCTCCAGGGCCAGCAGCAGGCTCACCACCACGATCGTCAAGGCGCTGGCGTAGGGGATCAGGGTGGTGAACCCGATCGCCACCGCGAACAGCACGCCGTAGGGGATGCCCAGCAGGGTGAATACCAGCATCTGCAGGCCGCTGAGGATCAGGGCCAGCAGCACCTGCCCACCGAAGTACCCGCGAAAGGTGCGGAACAGGGTCGTGGTCACCAGCCCGCGCACCGACACCGGCAGCCATTCCGCCAGCCCGGCGGCGATCCGCTCCCCACCCAGCAGCAGGAACACCGACAGCACCAGCACGATCACCGCATTGACGGTGACCCCAAGCGTGGCGCCAAGGATGCCGAGCAACTGCTGGCTCAGCTGGGTGACCAGCTTGCTGGTGCGGGTGAGCAGTTCGCTGCTCAGATCACCGAAATCGGTGGGCAGGCCCCGCTGAGTCGCCCAGTCCTGCAGGTGGGCCAGCAGGGTTTCGCCCTCTGCCAGCCAGCCCGGCAGGGCCGTGACCAGATCATCCAGCTGCTGCAGCAGACGCGGCACCAGCCAGAGCAGGGCCAGCACCGTGAGCCCGAGGCCCAGGCCGAGCACCAGCAGCAACGCCAGTGGCCGGGGCATGCCGCGCTCGGTCAGCCAGCGGCTGGGCAGATCGAGCAGGAAGGCGATCAGCGCCGCCGTCAGGAACAGGGCCGGGAACGGAGCCAGGGGAACCAGCAGCTGGCGCAGCACCCACAGGTTCAGCACCAGCAGCGGCAGGGCCAG
>Ga0315904_10000851_pt1 | contig 48660 bp, 35 predicted proteins | sample LakEriMetagenome_6_FD_203529 | JGI IMG/M metagenome (GOLD analysis project Ga0315904, IMG submission 203529) | Freshwater fungal communities from buoy surface, Lake Erie, Ohio, United States - Buoy 12 MA120 | ecosystem: Environmental > Aquatic > Freshwater > Lake | place: USA: Lake Erie, Ohio...
CCTCACACCCCTCCCCACCGGCCACCTCGCCCCCCTCCCCCACGGCCTCACCGGCCGCCACCTGCTGACGATCGACTTCGACCCACCCCCCTCCCCCCCCACAGAGACCCCCGGCCCCGCGCTGCTGGGGGTGTGGCTGGAGTTTTTGGGGGTGGCTGGGGCAGGGTGAGGTGCCGGAGAGACTGCGTGGGCCGGGGAACGGGGGGCGTTCTGCCCTCGATGTGCAACCCAGTTCTCTGGGACCTTGACGCCCCAAATGGTCTTTCGTCCGGCCCAAAGGGCCAGCCGTTCTCCCAGCCAGGGTCGCAGGCCCTGGTGGCTTCCATAACCACACCTTCCGGCCCAACGGGCCAACAATTCCTTCCCCCAACCGGCTGGGCCACGCGTTCACGCACCCCATTCGGGGTGCCGCGCCCCTCTGGGGCCGGGCAACCGGAAGTGTCGCTGCGCTCAACCTCCGGCTCATTTCTGTGACCCCGATCGGGGTCAACGGACGGCGACTGCGTCGCCTGACACACCAAATGTCGGGCCGATTGATCGATCAACGAGTCCATCGACGTGTCGGAATCATGTGGCCACCGACGTAAGCCGACATCGCAGCCCCGGCCACGCGGCAATGAGCGGTTGATGGAAGATGGCACCATGCGGCGTCAGGCAGCGTCACCGACGCCCCCCGCGCCCAGACCCACCGTCTCGCGCGGCAACCGCCCGCTCCCGGCACGGCCGACCCCAGTGGGGTCCCAGAAGGTAGTCGGGGGTCGAGCGCAGCGACCACCCCCGGTCTACGCCCTCAGATAACGCCAGCACCCAGAAGGCAATGCCAGAGAGCGCGGGTCAAGCGGACCAGCGCGGACGACTCCCACCGACCAGCCCACGAACCGTCGTATGCGTCCGTGTCCGTGAAGCACCCAAAAAAATCCGCGGTCCGGCGGGTAGATTCGCGTCGCGCCGGGGGATTGTACGGGCAACCCTTTTCTCAGGGCACACGACCTACATACCGGTCGTATCCCCGGGGCTTCTGGGAAGAGATCGATGTCCTTTTTTCCATGCTGATTGCTGAAGGGGATGTGTGCGGGGACATGCGTTGGATTCACCCTCATAAACACAACTTCCATCACGTTCGCCCCACGGTCGACGCCCCGGTCCCAGGAGGACAATAGGTGTCGGACCGCAAACACAGGTTTTTGGCACCTTTTGTTGTTCAGCCGCATTCGGCCCCTCAAACTGACGAGTGGACCGGACGGTGTACTTCCGTCATACCAGACTCTGCCTCAATGGGGATGACCGAAGCGATCGTGTTGCCCCGACAATTCCGAGCCAGGTGCGCATCGTACTGCGGATGACAGGTTCCCATCAGGCGGTCCCAATACTGAAAACAAAAGCCGTAGTTTCCGGATCCATACCGATGATGCATGACATGGCTGGTCGCACTGCTGAGCAACCACTTGAACCGTGACTCGGCAAACTTTCGGGGAAACAGTTCAAAGCCACTGTGAATCACCAGGTTCACACCGAATTGAGTCACCATGAACGCCCCGATGACCGAGGGATGAATCGGATAAATGAAGCAAACCAGCGGCAGGAAGACCGCATAAGTAAGGGCTTCCAGCGGGTCCAGGGAGTAGGCGGTGAACGGGGTGGGATTGTGCGACAGATGGTGCGTCCGATGGAACAGGCGAAACAGCATACGCGAATGCATGGCCCGATGCGTCCAGTAAAACCAGGTATCCCACAGCACGAATGTCAGCGCCAGGCAAACCAGATGCCAGACGAGACCATAACGATGGAAGTCCCAATGCAGCTGGTTCCATCCCTTTTGCCCACACCACCAGAGGAACAGGGAGCCACAGCCGAAGATCAGACAGCTCAGGATCGAGAAGCCGATCTCCCGCAGAATCTGCCCACTGCGGGGATAGCGTTGGATGATTTTGCGCAGACTCCATTGCGAGCGCCGCCAGCGATAGGCCACCAGCCACACCGCTCCCGACAGCATCAAGTACCAACCCAGCACTGAAGCAGCGTTGATGAGGACAATCGCAATCGAACGGAGCAACGGGAACATACAAGACTCTCCAGACACCGCCGCAGAGGTGGCCGACTTGGGAGATCACGGGCCAGCAAAAACCACCGTCGGAGCAGACGGCGGACCATCCGGGATGATCAGCGCCGTCATTGCTCGACGGGGTTCAAACCCTCACAAACACCATCACAGACTACTTGACCGGCTGTCCGTTCTTATTGTGAAACACAAAGCTGCCGTGGTCAAAAATGGCATTCGCACCGTAGACAAAATCATCGTTCGTATCAAACACCGACATGACGAGCAGCTTCAATGGCTTTTCACCGCTCTCGGATTCAACTGCCGCCAAAAATCCGTAAACAAAACCCGGCTGGGGCTTGCCCCCCTTGACCTGGTAAGTGCACTTACCGAAATACGAGAGGCCCAGCACCGGGAAGTCCTCGATGGGAGCGTCTTGGTAGAACGAGACTTCGATGTCAGAGTTGACGTGAACATTCCGCCCCTGATCCACCAGATCGACCTTCCCGGTCGCCAAGCGAGCACCTTCCCCCTTCAATTGATCGCCAAGAGTGAGACTGACCGTGGCGGAGATCACGGTCTCGCCTCCCTCCCCACTCGCCAAGCCGCTGCCGGCTGTAAGGCTCTTCCCAGTTCCACCGGTAATCTTCTTGGTTCCTTCCGGCAGGTAGCAACCGACCAGCGTCAGTGAAGCCAGCACAAGCAGCGCGGAAAATCGTTGTCGCAGCGTCATCTTCGTCACTCCAATAAGAATTGTCTGGGCTTCGCCACCGACAGTTGTTGGCGTAGTCCCCCCGCTTGCACACGCTGTGTGTGCCTCCGGGGTCTTGGATACAGAACTGTCAGGACCAAGACAAGGCCCGATAACGACAAAGTGATGAATCCGTCGAATTCAGTGATGAATCGGCGGTTTTTTTTCATCACCGATGACTCTGCGGACAAAATCAGCAGGCTATTGCCGACGGAAGCGACCCACTGTGCCGCCGGAAACCGTCGTCGTCCACCGTTGTTCAGCGTTCCAACACGGGGTCGTCGGTGTCAATTTCGACCCCGGACATGGGGCACGCAAAAGGGGACAGGTACATATTCCCATACCCTTGGGGATACTACCGGTGCTTGGGTCTTGTGGTAATGCCATCCCCCACCACTTTTGACCCCCCGCGTATCCTGACCAGTTTCCAGGGCGTGGCCCCAGGTTCCCGGTCGGGAGGGTGCGTCTGCTGACAGGACGTCGGCGGGAGCCGTTGCGGGCGGGGCACGCAAAAGGGGACAGGTACATATTCCCATACCCTTGGGGATACTACCGGTGCTTGGGTCTTGTGGTAAGTGCCATCCCCCACCACTTTTGACCGCCCGCGTATCCTGACCAGTTTCCAGGTCGTGGCCCCAGGTTCCCGGTCGGGAGGGTGCGTCTGCTGACAGGACGTCGGCGGGAGCCGTTGCGGGCGGGGTGGATTGTCAGCGGGCACCCGAAACCGGCCCGTGAGGGGCGTCTGAAAACCGGCCCATTGGAGTGGCCTCCAGCGTTTTACCGAGGCGTTGGAGGCAGGCCGTGCGGGACACACAATGCGGCCGACGTCCGTTCCAAACCGATGCCAAGGACACGGGCCCGCTACAGCAGTTCCTCAATCGGCGCCCCAGGTTCCAGGGCCTGAATCGGCCGGCCGGCGTGGTTGAGGAAGCTCAGGCTGGGGTCGACCCCCAGCACCCGGTAGATCGTGTGGTGGATGTCGGCCGGGGTGACCGGGCGGTCCTTCGGGGTTTCTCCCAGACGGTTCGTCGAGCCCACAATCTGGCCCCCGCGGACGCCCCCGCCCCCCAGCAGGCAGAACATCGAATTGCCCCAGTGGTCGCGCCCCGGGGTCCCCTTGCTCAGCGGTGGGCCGCCGTTGCCGCCGTCGTTCATGCGGGGCGTCCGGCTGAATTCACCACACAGCACCACCAGCACGTCGTCGTACAAGCCGCGCAATGTCAGATCGTCAAACAGCGCCGCCACCGCCTGGTCGACCATGGGGAGATACGTCTCCATCCCCCCCTTCAAATCCCAGTGATGATCCCAACCGCCAAAGTGGACGGTGACCCACGTCGAGCCCGCCTCGACCAAGCGGCGGGCCAGCAGGGTACTCTGTCCCCACGAGTGCCGGCCGTACCGGTCCCGCAACCGCGGATCTTCCGAATTGATGTCGAACGCCCGCCGGGCGTTCTCACCCGTCACCAGGTCAAACGCCTGGCGCTCGAAGCGGTCCATGGCGGCGAGGGTTCCCCTGGCGTCGGTGTCGCGGCGCAGCTTGTCGAAGAACTGGCTCAGCCCCTGCCGGTCCTGCAGCCGTTCGAGCGACAGCCCCTGCGCCAACTGGATGTTCTGCACCTGGAAGGCGGGGGAGTTCGGATCGCCATCGGTCTCGAACGGATTGTGCTGGATCCCCACGTAATTCGCACCGAAATAGCCGGGCCTCAGGCCGATGCTCGACGCGTACGGCACCGCACAGTGGGCGGGGACCCCCGCGCGACGCGGGCCAATCGCCGCGGTCGCCATCGCTCCTACGAAGGGAGACTTCCCCGGGGTGTCGGCCCCGCTCGCTCCGCCGCGGCCGGTCAGCATCAGGTGCCCCCCGGCGAAGTGGTCTCCGTTGTTGTGGTACAGCGACCGCACAATCGAAAACCGGTCGGCCCGCTGCGCCTGCAGGGGGAACAGTTCGGTCACCTCAAACCCCGGTACATTCGTGCGAATGGGGTTCCAGATCCCCCGATACTCGGCGGGGGCCTCGGGCTTCATGTCGTACATGTCCATGTGCCCGGGACCGCCATCCAGCCAGATCAGGATGACCGACGTCTTCTTGCCGCCCCCCTCGGGCGACCCCTCACGGGCCTGCAAAATCGTCGGCAACCCAACCGACGCCATTCCCGCCAGCCCCACCTGCACGAAGCTGCGACGCGTCAGACCATCGCAATACCGCCCGGTCGATTCCGCAGAGACACGCAACATCGCTTCGCTCCTCGCACTCGCAGGAAAACCACCCTTCGACCCCGGGCCAGCCATTGGGCCATCGCCCGGAAAGCCGCTTGGATCGACACTGTTTTATATGTCGACTGGGGGAGGGGGTCAATTCGAGCGGTGATGCCGAGAGCCTTCCCAGCCGGCCCGACCTGTGCGTCTGCACACACCCACCAACGGGCAGAAATCAGGCTCCCAGCAAGCCCCAGACCGGTTCCCCCTGGCTGAGGGGCCAGGGGCGATCGAGCGCATCGCGAAGGGTGGTCTCGGGGGAAATTCCCAGCAGGTGATAGAGGGTGGCCGAGAGGTCTTCGGGGGTAACGGGGTGTGAGGCGGGATAGGCGGCCAGGCGATCGGACGAGCCGTACACCGCCCCGCCGGGAATTCCCGCCCCGGCCAGCAGCACGGTATTGCAGGGGGCCCAGTGGTCGCGTCCCGCCGCGTTGTTGATCTGGGGGGTCCGGCCGAATTCCCCCAGCCAGACAATGAGGGTGTCGTCCATCAACCCGCGTTGGGCCAGGTCATCGAGCAGCACCGAGAAGCCGCGGTCGAGATTGGGGCAAAGCTTGTCGCGCAGGTCGATAAAGTTCTTGGCGTGGGTGTCCCAGTAGGCGTCGTCCCGTTCCCAATTGACGGTGACCAGCGGCACACCCCGTTCGAGCAACCGGCGGGCCAGCAGACACCCCTGGCCGAAGGGGGTCTGGCCATACGCGAGCCGCACTTCGGGAGTCTCGTCTTCGAGGGCGAAGGCCCCGCGGACCTGAGGGGTGCTCAACAGTTCGAAGGCGCGGGCGTAGTCGCCGGTCAATTCGCGGACGGGGCGGGTCCGTTCGAGTGCCGAGAGTTCGTGTTCGAGACTGGTCAGCAGGCCCCGGCGTGACTGCAAGCGCGAGGCCGCCTCGACGGGAGGCAACGGCTGGAACCCGGGGGCATTGGCATTCTGGGGAACGAACAGCGGATCGAACCCTCCCCCCAAAAAACCGGCGAAGAACCCCGGGAAGATGTGGTTGTTGGCCGAGACCTGATTGGCCGGGGCGTTGAGACTGACCGCCGCGGGCAGATGGGCCCCCAGCGCCGCCTGCCCCGGGCGCCAGTCCCCCCGGCGGGCGAGATGCTGCGCCACCGCCCCGAAGCAGGGGAAATCGTCGGGGGCGTTCTGCGGATTGGTGGCGGGGCGCAGGTGCCGGCGTCCCGTCAGCATGTAGTGCATCGCCACCGTATGGGTGTTGTCGGGATGGGTGACCGACCGGATCTGGGCGAAGCGGTCGGTCCGCTGCGCCAGCCGGGGCAGATGCTCTCCCACGAACAGATCGGGAACGACCGAGGGGATGGGCTGGAATTCTCCCCGCACGGCACTGGGGGCGTGGGGCTTGAGATCCCACAGATCCTGGTGCGCGGGAGCGCCAAACATGAACAGCACCAGGCACCGCTTGGCCCGCCCGAAGGTGGCTGTCCCCTTCTGGGCCAGTTCACCCGCTGGAGCCGCCGCCGCCCGCTGCTGACCCGCCCACAACTGGGGCAGCGACAACCCGAAGGTGGTCAGTCCCCCCGCGCGCAGCCACTCCCGCCGGGAGTGCGTGGCGGCCGACGCAGGCAGACCGTGCGGGGGAGGAGACATCGTGACCACTCAGGAAGAGACGTGGCGGACTGGGTCAGGGAATCCAGACGAACTCTTTGACATTGAACAGCACGTGCGCGAGGTCTGTCCAGCCCCGTTGCCGGTCGTCCGGTGCGTACTGGGCCGACTGGGTCGCGAGAAACTCGCGAGCCGCGGCAATCTCGTCGGGCCGGGCGGGGCGGGCGAAGGCGGTCTCGTACATCCATTCGATGCGGGAGACCTCATCCGACCGCTCGGCCAGGGCCCGCCGGGCCCACAACTCGGCCTGCTGCACCACCAGCGGATTGTTCAGCATCGCCAGTGCCTGGGCGGGGACATTCGACACCGAACGCCGCCCGATCGTGGTGAAGGGGACCGGTGAGTCAAATGCCTGAAACAGCGGGTTGAGGAAGTTCCGGCGGACCGCCAGGTAGACACTCCGGCGGCCATCCCCATCAAGCGGGCCCGACGAACCGGGTCGTCCCCGGCCGATCATGAAGGGGGTCAGATGAGGCATCACGCCCGGTCCGTACATGCGTGTGTCGAGCCGGCCCGAGACCGCGAGCATGGCATCGCGAATCGTCTCTCCCTCCAGCCGCCGCAGGTGGGCCCGGTGCAGCAGCTTGTTCAGCGGATCGGCCTCTTCGGTCGCAGAGTCAGCAGGATCGCTGGTGAGGGCGTAGGTGCGCGACAGCACCAGCAACCGGTGCAGCGACTTCAGCGACCAGCCCTGCCGGATGAATTCATTGGCCAGCCAGTCGAGCAGCGCCGGGTGGGTGGGAGGTTGGCCCATGTTGCCGAAGTCGTCGACGGTGCGGACCAGCCCCTCGCCGAAGTGATGCTTCCAGATGCGGTTCACAATCACCCGGCTCGTGAGGGGATTGGCCGGATCGACCAGCCGCCGCGCGAGTTCGAGCCGACCACTCCCCGGCCCGTACTCACCCTCGGTGCCCCCCAGAGACTCGAGGAACCGGCGGGGAACCTCGTCGGCGAAGCGGTTGGGGTTTCCCCGGGGGTGCAGCCGCTCGTTGAGCGGGCTGCCGTCGACCAGGCCAATCGCCCGCCGGCCATACTGCACCGAGGCCTCCAACTCTTGTTGACGGTCGGCCCACTGCCGCAGGCGGTCTTGCCACGCAGCCGGTTCGGGCCCCAGCGCCGCCAGCCACCCGTTCGGCTCGCTGACATTCCGCAATCCCCAGGCAACCAGTGTGGGAGATGGGGCAGCCGCAGCCGGCGATGTCCCGGCATCTCTCGCCTGCGCGGCGGCCTCGCGCCAGCCGGTGCAGAGTGCCCGCACCAATCCAGCGGCCCCCTGCTCGACCGGCAGCCGGGCCAGGTCCTGCACGAGGCCGGGGGGCGGGATTGCGCTGGAGGAGCCCACGGGCGGGCTGTCGGTGTCGCTGAACCGGACCTGCTCGAGGGCGAAGAATCCATCCCCCTCATCGAGCAGTTCGATATAGGCGGTGTGCCCGACCCATTTGCTGACATCCTGGGCGATCCAGCGCAGTTCCTGGGGGGAATTCAAACCGACTTCGAGACCGCCGTAGATGGGGTAACGAATCTGCTGGAACTGGTCGATCACCAGACGCAGGCGGGCCCCCTGCCCGGCCACGCGGTAGAGAATGCGGGCCTGCGGGATTTCGAACGTCGGCGAGCGCAGCGTTCCGTGCAGCCGTTTCAGCCGGGCCCCGCTGTGGGCCAGACCCAGGCGGGGGTCGGCTCCCAGCACCGGGCCAGTGGCAGCCAGAGTGGGCTGACGCAGGGGCTGTGCCCCGAACGCCTCGCCACTCACAAACCAGCCGTCGAAGCTCTCGGTAAACTGGGCGAACGGAGCCGGTACGTCGGCCGGTTCCCCGGCGGGAGGAACCGCGGCCTGTTGTTTCAGAAACGCCTGCCAGTCTTCAGCCGAGGGGGGCCCCGAACGGGCCACCCACAGTTTCCAGAGACGGAGCGGGTGATCTTCGGCCAGCGGGTTGGGGTCCCGCAGCAGATCGACCCAGGCGGCGAGTTGCTGTGCATCCAGCCCCCGGTTTTGGGCGACCGTCTCCAGCCGTTCTCCCTCGGGACCGGGGCGGGGGGAGGGACTGAAGGTGATTTCATCGCAGCCGATGTTCCCCCAGCCCCCCGTCACGGCATCCACAATCTCGATGCGGGCCGCTTTCCCCTCCCACTGCCGCACATCCAACGTGGTCCATTCGAGGCGATTGTTGTTCTTCCCGGTGACCGTCCGCACGATCTCGCCTGTGGGATCGAGCTTGAGATTCACGCAGGTTTTGCCGGCATGCGCCCCACCCCCGACCAGGAAGTGGATGTACGGTTGCCGGATGGTGAACACCGGCGAGGTGAGGGTGCCCGTCAGCTCATCGGTCGCCCGCCGCTGGCCTTTCGCATCGAGGGCCGAGTGCGAATTCACCAGGCCCTGGCCCAGCGCCCCCACGTTCCCCTGGTAGTCGGGCAGCGGCAACCGGTTGGGCCGGGCCCCGAACGCATTTCCGGTGGTGGTCCAGCCCCCCCAGGTCTCGCCTTCGAAATCGGCGAAGACCTGGGTGCTTCCGCCCCCAGCCTTCCCCGGCTTGACCTCCGCGGGGCGCAGCACGTCGAGCGTGGCGTTCAACCAGTTCGCGAGCCGTGCCGGCTCGAGGGTGGCCAGCCGGGCCAACGACTCGCGGGCGATCTCGGCGTGCAAGGTGTCGGCGGCGCGGCCCAATTCCTGCCGCTGCTCGGGCCGGTCAACCGTCGAAAGGGCCATCCGCGAACTCTGCAAAAAGCCGCATAGGGCGTGGTAGTCGCGGGCCGAGATCGCGTCGAACTTGTGATCATGGCAGCGGGCGCAGCCGACCGTCTGGGCGAGAAACGCCTTGGCGAAGACATCGACCTGGTTGTCGAGCCGTTCGGCGGAGTCGACCCGGATATCCACCGGCGAATGCTTCGACTCCCCCAGGAACCAGAACCCGGTGGCGATGGGAGACTCGAGAAACTGCCCGGTCGGGTGCCGTCGGGGTTCGGGCAACAGATCACCCGCCACATGCTCGCGGACGAACTGGTCATACGGCACATCGGCGTTGAGGGCCCGGATCACATAGTCGCGGTATTCGTAGGCGAGGGGAATTTCAAAATCGAATTCGTGTCCCGAAGTCTCGGCATACCGGACCAGATCGAGCCAGTGCCGGGCCCAGCGTTCGCCGTAGCGTTCCGAAGCCAACAGGCGGTCGACCACCCGTTCTTCGGCCTGGGGGGTCTGGTCTGCGAGGAACGCTTCGATTTCGGCCAGAGTGGGGGGAAGGCCGACGAGATCGAACGTGACCCGCCGCAGCCAGCCGCGCTTGTCGATGCGGGGATTGGGGGCGAGCCCGGCGCGTTCCAGCTCGGCCACCACAAACCGATCGACGGGATTCGCCACCCAGTCGGCATGTTCGACGGCGGGAGGCGCGGTCGGCTGGCGTGGCTGCAGGGCCCATTGTTGCGACCGCCGGGCGGCGAGATCGAAGCCGCCGCTCTCGGCGACTTTTTCCTCGGGCCACGCGGCACCGCGCCGGACCCATTCGGCGAGGGCGGCGATCTGGTCGGCGGGGAGTTTCCCCTTGGGGGGCATCTGCAGATCCCCTTCGTAGCCAATCACCTCGAGCAGGCGGCTGCCGGGCAGATTCTGCAGATCGAGAGCCGCTCCCCGGTCTCCCCCCTTCACCAGAGCCTGCCGCGAGTCGAGCCGCAGCCCCGACTCCTGCCGTGTGGCCCCATGACACTTCTGACAGACTTCGACCAGCACCGGCCGGACCCGCTTCTCGAAGAACTCGAGATTCTCGGCCGCGTCGTCGGCGTGCAGGGGGGCAGACGTCAGCAGCAGGCCGGCCAGTCCAGCGAGGCAGACCAGAGAGAGGGAGTTCGGCCGGCAGTTCACGGGAGAAACAGTCATCGCACGGAAGACCAGTCGCGCAGGGATGAGGACAGATGACAGGGGGCCACTCAGGCAGAAGCCGGAGGGGGTCGCCGCAGCAGCTCAAGCAACCGCGCCACGGCGGCCTGGGCAAACTCGGGGTCGTTGATGTGGCAATCCAGTTCTTCGATCGGAACAGCTCCCGCCGTCTCACGGAGACCCGCGAACAGACTGGCGCGGGCCTCGCGATCTTCAAACGGCTGGCCTGCGTTGTCGATGGCCGAGACTCCGCGTCGCGGCAGCAGCAGGCAGGTCGGCCCCCGGGCGTTGGCCGCTTTGGCGCCAATCTCACGCCCCAGTTGCCGGTTTTCTGCGGGCGTCGTCCGCATCAGCGTGACGGTGGGGTTGTGGCGATGGAAGTGGCGGTCGCGGAACTGGGCCGGGACGGTGTCGAGCGGTCCGAAGTTGACCATGTCGAGGGCACCGACCGAGATGACCTGGGGAATGCCCCGGCGACCCGCGGCGGTCAGCCGGTCTGGTCCCGCCGAGAGAATGCCCCCCACCAGTTCATCGGCCAGTTCGGTGGTGGTGATGTCGAGCACGCCAGCCACGAGTCCGTCGGCAATGAGGGTTTCCATCGCCTGACCCCCATTTCCCGTGGCGTGGAAGATCAGCACCTCGTAACCCGCCTCTTCGAGCATCTGCCGGGCCGCCGAGACACAGGGGGTGGTGACGCCAAACATGGTGGCGGCAATCAGCGGGCGATCGGCCTGCGGGTTGGTGGTGCCGTGGGCGGAGGTTGCCGGAGGGGCGGCGGGGGGCAGCGAGACCAGTCCGGCCATGGCCCGGGCGGCCTGATCGAGCACGGGTCGGCTGATGCGGTTGAGCCCCACCAGGTCGACCACCGGGTTCAGCATGAAGAGGTCTTTGTCTCCCACCCAGGGACGCACCTGACCCGAGGCCAGGGTGCAGACCATAACTTTCGGGACACCCAATGGCAGGGCCCGCATGGCGGCCGTCGCGATGGTGGTGCCGGCCGACCCTCCCAGCCCCAGGACCCCCGAGACCCGACCGGCCGCGAACTCGCGCTCGAGCAGCGCGCGGGCCCCCGCGGCGGCGGCGGCGACCGCCGTACCGCGATCGGACGAACTGCCCGCCGGGGGGAGTGTCGCTTCCGCGGCGGCGAAGACCTGTTCGCGGGAGATGTCGGCTGGAAGAAAGGGTTCACCCGCCGAGCCGACATCGACCAGCACAACCGCCACCCCCAGCTCGCGCAACCGGTCGCGCACGAAGCCGGCTTCGCGTCCCTTGGTATCGAGCGTGGCCAGCAGGTAGACAGACATGAACCAGACCCAAGTCGCCAGAGCCAGTGGAAAGACCGCCGCCGCACCCGCCCGCCGCTCCGTCCGCCCGTCAGGCGAAGACCTCGGAGCGAACCACTCCCGTCCCCGCCACGGGAAGGGGACGGCCATCGATCCCCGGAACCGTCAGGTGCGGATCGATCCCCAGCAGGTGCATGGTCGTGGCGAGCAGATCTTTGGGAGAGACCGGCGTGTCGGCGACTTCACCCCCGTGGGGATCGGTGCTGCCCACGACCCGCCCCCCGGCCGTTCCCCCGCCGGCCAGGGCAACCGAATAGGCCTGCGACCAATGGTGTCGGCCGGCCCCGATCGGTTTCGAGTCGATCTGCGGAGTGCGGCCATGCTCGCTCATCCAGAGCACCAGCGTCTCGGAGAGCAGCCCGCGCTCCTCCAGATCGAGCAGCAGGGCCGAGTAGGCGAGGTCCATCCCCGGCAGCAGATACTCTTTGAGTCGCGGAAAGTGATTGGCGTGGGTGTCCCAGGCGCAGCCGGCGAAGATCTCGTAGGCGTCCCAGAACACGGTGATGAACGGGCAGCCCGCCTCGACCAGCCGCCGGGCGGCGAGACAGCTCTGTCCAAACAGCGTCATGCCGTAACGCTCTCTCATCGCGGTCGATTCCCGCGACAGATCCAGCGCCCCGCGCAACCGGTCGGAGGTCAGCAGCGACCACGCCTTCTGGCGGTGCCGGTCGTAGGTCCCCAGGCGACTGTCCCCCGGGCGACTATCGAGGTCGAGCCCCTGCCGCACCTCGTCGAACTGATCCAGCAGCCGCCGGCGCGATTTCAACCGGTCGGGGGAGGGGGCCTCGGCCGCCGAGCCGGTCTCCGACAACACAAACCGCCCTTCGGGCGTGCAGCCGGCGTACGGATCGAGCACCGATTTGACCTGACCGTCGGCCAGTTTGGGGCCCACCCGCGTTCCCGGCCCGTTGTAAGTGGGCCAGAACGGATCGTAGTGCTGCCCCAGAAAGGCGGCATACGGACCGGCCAGGGGGACAATGTCGGACTTCGAATTGAGGAGCCAGGGCAACCCGACGTTGTTGGGCATGTCGGGGGGAACGCCGGGCCCCTGTCCCGCACGGGCCTGGGCCTCGCGGGCATAGCCAACGACCGAGCCCAGAAAAGGCCATTGCCGCACATCCCGCGGGCGGGTCTCCAGCGACACATCGTACTCGGGGATCCCACTGGTCGAATAACAGACGCAGTGCAGCGGATAAGGATGGGTGACCGAGCGGACCACCGTCACGCGGTCCATGATTTGTGCGACCCGGGGGAGGTGATCGCAGATCGAAATGCCCGGGGCGGAGGTGGGAATGGCTCCCAGCTCACCCCGAATCTCGACCGGTGCCTGGGGCTTGGGATCGAAGGTCTCGTGCTGGGGAGGCGAGCCGTACGGGAACAGCAGAATGCACGACTTGGCCCGGCCGAATCCGGGGGCGTCCGACAGGCCAGACGCCTCGGCGGGGGCACCGCTGGCGGACTGCCAGTGAAGCAGGTGGTCGAGACCCAGACCGAACGCTCCCAACCCCCCCAGTCGCAGCGCTTCGCGACGGGAGCCGTGGGTGCCGAACCGGGCGTTGTTTCCCCCAAGACGGATCATGCTTCTGGCGTACTCCCGGGCGTGCGAATCTCAAATTGGAGTCTACCCGAACATATCGGTCGTCGCCACTGCGTCGAATCGGTCCCGGGGTTGAATCGGCCGGGGTTTGAGGGGGGGGCACGCCGGTCGGAGTGCCGGGGGACGCCCTGCGCAATCCACCGCAATTGTCCCGCCCAACACGGCGTGTTTTACGCAGGTCTCCCAGCTTGCATACCGGGGAGGAACCCTTCGGCATTTTCGCGTTTCATCTTGACGAAATTCTGGATTTTCGGGTACATCGCCCCCCTCTCCCGAACGAGGGACCTTTCCTTCTTTCGTCAGCACTCGTGGTCTTCACGAGCAAGGTTACGGAATCCCGCCCGCGACCGGCCCGAAAGAACGTCCTTCGCTTCCCGTTCCCTTCGCGTCTTCCTTTCCCGAGAGGTCTGACCCATGCCCTCCCCTCTCCCCAGGTGGCTGGCCTGCGCCAGTCTGCTGCTGGTGGGTGGTCTGTCCACTCCCGCGGCTGCACAGTTCCTGTTCGATCCGTGCTGTCGTCCGTGCCCTCCCCCTTGTCCACCTCCCGTCCAGCAGTGCTATCGGACGGTTCCCGTGACGGAATACCGGGAGGTGCAGCGGGTGGTGCAGCGCCCCGAATACTACACCGAGTACGAAGACCGCGAAGTGACCGAGTATCGCCGGGTGTGCGAGAACCAGGCGGTGCAGATTCCCACGGTGTCGTACCAGACCGTGACCGAATGCCGCACCGTGCAGAAAGACTGCGGCCGCTGGGTCACCCAGACCGAATGTCGTCCCAAGATGGCCCCCTGCGACTACGACAACCGCCCCGACGTATTCGGTGCATTCAACCGCGCCGCCTATTCGCTGCGGATGGCGTTCACTCCCGATCATGTCACTCGGCAGTGCTGGGAACCGAACGTCGTCACACAGCAGATTCCGGTGACCCGGCAGGTGGCGGTGCGCGGTACGCGAACCGTCAATCGCACGGTCGCGCGGATTGTGCCCGTCACCACCCGCCGCCAAGTGGCGGTCACCAAGATGCGTATGGTCTGCCAGAACGTGACTCTCCGTCAGCCGGTGACCGTCTTCAAGACGGTTCCGGTGGGGAATGCCTACGCCTTCGCGAGCCCGGTGGTGGACAACTGCCAGGCGGCCAGCACGACCGACCGCTCGGGGACCGCCTCGGCCGGTCTGCAGCCCACTCCCGCCGGAGATGACCTGGGGGAAAAGACCGCCATCGTGCCGCGGGACTCGACCAAGGCCCCTGCCGAAAAGTCGGACAAGCGTCCCAAGACCTTCACCGACGATAGTGACGACGAAATCAACGGTTCGAAGGGGAAACAAGACCAGGGGCGCGCCCCCTCGCGGGCCCCGTCCCGCCTGCAATCGTTCACTGAAGACGAGGTCGCCCAGGCACCCCGCCGCAGTTCGGACCGGCCCAAGGGAGTGTGGGTGGCCGCCCGCAAGCCCACGAGTCGTCCCCAGGGAGAATGGGTCGCCCGCAAGAAGAAAGACACCGAGGGCCCCGCTCTCGAGCCCATCATCCTGGCCCAGGCCTCGCGCCCCCGGAAGTAGCCCCCCCGGCTGGTTCTCTTCCCGCCCGCAACTCTCTACAACAGGGAATCGTCGGTCCTGGTGACCGGCGGTTCCCTTTGTCTTTGCGGAGCCTCGATGCCCTACCTGTTGTTTGCCGGCTGCTGCCTCGTCTGGAGCGTCAGTTTTTTGCTGATGAAGAAGGCGGTGATCGGCTTTCATCCCATCACGGTCGCCGCCTGGCGGGTGGTGGGGGGGGGCCTTGTGCTGGCCTACCTGTGCTGGCGCCGCAAGGCCTGGCCGCGGCTCTCGGCCCAGCAGGCCCGCTGGCTGGCGGTGGTCTGCCTGCTGGGGTGCGGTTGGCCGTATGTGATCCAACCCGAGATTGTCGGCCGGCAGGGAAGCGCCTTCGTCGCCCTCGCGGTCAGTCTCGTGCCGTTGATCACGCTGATCTTCTCGGCCGTTTTTCTGAGGGTCTATCCGACCACCCCGCAATTGGTGGGGGTCTGCACCGCCTTCCTCTGCCTGGGGGTGCTGCTGCTGGATGGTCTGCGCCGCGCGATTCCCCTTTCGGATCTGCTGCTGGCCTGTACGGTTCCAGCCTGCTACTCGGCCGCCAACCTCGTGATTCGACGCCAGTTGTCGCAGACTGGCTCGCTCGGCCTCACCTTTCTGATCATGCTGGTTACCTCGGCCATTCTCTTTCCGCTGTCGCTGACCCAGACGAATCCCCCCTGCGAGTCACCCCGTGACTGGTGGCTGGCGGTCGGTTGCCTGGGGCTGTTGGGAACCGTGGGAACCGGCCTGGCCACCTACTGGTTCAACACGATGATCCAGCTCGAGGGGCCGCTGTTCGCCGGGATGTCGACCAACCTCGTTCCCATCGGAGCGCTGCTGTGGGGCTGGTGGGATGCCGAGGAGATCTCGGCCCGGCAGGTGCTCGCCCTGGTGGGCATTGTGATTTCGGTGGTCTGGGTGCAGACCGCGACGTATCAGCGCCCCGTGCCGACTCCGCCGCAGGCCGCTCCCGGGAATCCCGCCGCCGAGTGACGGCGGATGCCGCACGCGCCACGGCTGGTCCCCAGCGTCGGCCTGAGTCGGTTGCGCCGTGGAACAACGGTGCCGAAGGGATCGCCTGGAACCCCCTCCCACCCGGTATGGCGGGCACAGTTTTCCTGCTGCGATCGTCAGGCAAGACCGGCAGGGTCGCGCGGCCGAATTCTGGCATTTTTTCCCCACGCGACTTCCCTGCGCCCCTCATCAGCTAGACTCGATTGTGCGGGGGTTCGACAGGCCTTCCGCCCGACTGGGTTCGATCACCAGTGGGTTCGATCACCAGCCCGCCACGACGGCTGCCTGCCGTCCTGGAACTTGTCACAGCCATCCCGTACGGGATCCCCGAGTTCCTTCGGTTGTGAGATTGTCCGCGCATGACACGCCCCCTGCTTCCCGCCATCTTTCTGATGGTGACGCTGTGCATGAACCGGACCGGTTTCGCCCAACAGGCGCCGGCGGAGAAGCCGCGTTATCCCTGGGCCGACAAGATGTTCAGCGCCCTCGAGCATGACTTCGGTGTCGTCGCTCGCGGTGCGGATGCGAAGTACCGGATCGAGATCACCAACCTCTATCAGGAGGAAGTGCACATCCAGCAGATCACGACCACGTGCGGCTGTACGGCGGTGCGTCCTTCGAAAGAGACTCTGGCCAGCCGCGAAAAGGCCGAGATCGAAATCACGATGGACACCCGCAAGTTCACCAACCTCAAGACCTCGAGCGTCGTGGTGGTGTTCGACAAGCCGTTGTTCGCCGAAGTCCGCATTCCGATCCAGGCCTACATCCGCACCGACGTGGTGCTCAACCCGGGCGGGGTCGACTTTCAGGCGGTACCTCGGGGTACGGGAGCCAGCCGCAAGGTGGCCATTGCGTACGCCGGCCGCGAAGACTGGAAGATCCGCGAGGTGATCAACAAGAGTCCCCACCTCGAAGTGGCCTTGAAGGAAACCGGCCGGGCGAACAACCGGGTGAACTACGAACTGGAAGTGAATCTCAAGCCCGACGCCCCTCTGGGAGTCTTGCGGGAGCAGGTGACGCTCATCACCGACGATGCGGCCAATCCGCAAATCCCGGTGCTGGTCGATGGCCGCGTCGAGAGCGACTTCAACATCAATCCGACAGTGGTGGATTTTGGAATTCTCGCTCCCGGAGCACAGGGGTCCAAAAACGTGGTGATCCGCGGCCGGAAGCCGTTCACGGTGTCGGCGGTCCGCAACGCCAATCTGGGAGAGCGGATCGCGGCGAAGCTGTCGGCCGAGGCGAAACCGATCCAGATCGTTCCTCTGTCGCTCACGGCCCCCACGGCCGAAGGCTTGGTGGACGAAGTGGTGGAAGTGCAGATCGAGGGACAGCCCGAACCGGTCACCTGCCGGGTGATCGCCAAGGTGGTTGCCCCCAAGGCAAAACCCTGACTGGCGGCAGAGACAACGAGCAACGACCTTCCGGATGCGGCCTGGTTCGGAAGGGAGTCTGGAGCGGACAGGCCAACAGGACGCCCCCCCATTCACCCCGTGTGACTGGTGAACCTGGCCCTGGCACCCTGGATACACATCACGAGATTTGAGGCAAGGAAAGGCCCTGGCACGGGAGTGTCGCCCGTGACGAGGCACCATCTGTGGCGGATGGACCAGGCACTCCGGCGGTCATGTGACCCCGGAGTGCCTGGCTTTTTTTATTGGGAGCAAACGCATCCCGCTTGATGAATTCCGTGGGGGCAGCGCAGGCTCAGCACCCTCTCCCAAAAACCTTAAAGAATGCGTCACGAAGGGGGCGTGCGGAGTTGCGCTCCATCCACCGCAAGCGACTTGAAGGCGCTGTGAGGGGGGCGCAGAGGGGAGAGCTTGCCCCGGGACAGGAACTCACTGCGTGCGAATGTTCCGCGAGACCTTCCCCACGTAGAAGCGGGGGGCACTCGAGAAAAGCGGCTGCCCGGGCAAGACCAGAGGACCAACAATTCGTCCGCAAGGCACAGTGGCGACACTGCCATGCGAGGCACGATGAACGAATCGGTCCAGGTCCACGGCATTCGCAAGATGCTTGCTGTCGTCTGTCTTGTCGGTGACGAACTCCTGAATCAACAGGACCACGCGACCGACCTGGCGGCGTTCTGCTTCACAAATGGCTCCCGCGGTCGCGGTCAGCAACTGATAACGGATGTCCTTCAACGCGACTTCTTTCTTTTGCCGCGGACCAAGGATGGCCGTCGCCAACTGCTGAACCCGACGGACTCCATTCGAACGGGGATTCTGGAGTAACCGGTCCATCGCGTCCGCCAGCGTCGTGGCGGTGGTCTCGCCGAATTCCTCATCGGCCTTCGCCTCGACCGCGAGGAGGTAGCTCCCCTGATCGTCGGTCACGTCGACCACGAGATCACTGTTTCTTGGTTCACCGGAGAAGCCGTCGAAAGGAAGGCAGACCTCCGGCTCGCCTTGCCACGTCCGGATCGCGCCAAACTCAGACTCCAGCGCCGCCACGACTTCGCCGGGCATCCGTTCACCGGCAGCCAGCCAAGCCCTGGCGGTCTCCATCGCGCTGCGCCCTTCGCGCCAGTGGTCGGCCCGCTTTGGTCCGCCCAAACGCTCCCACTGCTCAAGTGTTGAGATCGGTATTCCGCCTTTCAGAATCGCCATGGTGTCTCCGCCAGAATCTGTCGTCGGATGGATGCGGATGATCATCATTCGGCCATGGGAATGCAACAACGGAAGCAGATCGTCTCCGGCTGGCCAACTTCTTTCCCACGGACAGCGAACCCGACCGGAGGAAGCGCATGGCTTGGCGCAGACAATTTGATGCGCTGACTGCGGCCAGTTCCCCTCACTCCCCTTCCCGGGTCGCCCCCCCTGGCGAGCTTTCCCCAATTGCCGCCACCTCCCCGTTTCCCTCACACCGGCCGAGGTTGCCGCCGGAATCTCCCAGCTTTCGTGGATCCCCAAATCATTTCGCAAAAAATACAGGGCGGCCCGTTTTTTCTCTCAAGTCTTCACAATCGATCTGGACACGCCCGTCCGCTTCGAATATCAACCCGCCCCCCTGTCTGTGATCGGCACCACGCCTGAGACAAGACTCACCGGTCGCTCCCCTCCCCGGGGATGCGCCGGAGGGTCCGCGATGGGTCTGATACCAGTCCTCTCTCTCACTACCCGTCCCGTTCCACTCCCGTTCGCCCCGGTTTTCACACCGGCGGAGGCATGGATGCCTTCTGCGGCCATCGATCCGCTGCGCACTGCGACCACCCCGGCCCGGCACGGGCTGCTGGTCCCCGTGCTGTTGATCCTTGCCGTGGTGGTGGTCGTCGTACCGCTGCCCCCGGGACTGCTCGACCTCTTTCTGGCCGCCAATATCACCACCGCCGTGGTGATTCTGCTGACGACCCTGTACGTCCGCCGGCCGCTCGATTTCAGTGCGTTTCCCACGATCCTGCTGGGAACCACGCTGATGCGGCTGGTGTTGAACATCGCGTCGACCCGCCTCATTCTCACCCAGGCCGCGGTCGAAGGTCCCACCGCGGCTGGCCAGGTGATCCTGATGTTCGGCGAGTTTGTCGCCGGAGGCCAGTTGGCGGTTGGGCTGATCCTCTTCCTGATCCTGCTGATCGTGCAGTTCCTGGTGATCAACCAGGGAGCCTCGCGCATCAGTGAGGTGGCCGCCCGTTTTGCCCTCGATGGGCTTCCGGGACGGCAGATGGCGATTGACGCCGACCTGCAGGCGGGTGCCATCACCCCCGAGACCGCGCGCCAACGCCGGGAACAGCTCACCCTGCAGGCCGACTTCTATGGAGCGATGGATGGGGCGGGCAAATTCGTGCGGGGCGATGCCCTCGCCAGCCTCGCCATCACCGCCATCAACATCATTGGCGGGATGTATATGGGCATCATCGAGAACGGCTTGCCCGTCATCGATGCCGCCGAACTGTTCACAAAGCTTACCATCGGCGATGGGCTGGTCACCCAGCTGCCGGCGTTTCTCATCTCGCTGGCCGCCGGCCTGTTGACCACCCGCAATTCCAGCGACTCCGACCTGCCCGGCCAAATCGTGGGGCAGTTGTTCGTGAAGCCCGAAGCACTGATCGCCGCGGCCGTGCTGCTGGTTGGATTGTCGTTCACAGGGCTCCCCCGTCTTCCCCTGCTCACCCTGGCTGGCGGCTTGGCGTTGATCGCGTGGCGGCTTTCCCAAACCCCCGCCGAACCCGCGCTGGCGGCCGCCGGTGCCCCGGGGACTCTTCCCGCCACCGCGGCTGGACCAACCCCCTCCCGCCCGACGGGCCCCGAAGACCGGCTCTTCGTCGAGCCTCTCGAACTCGAACTGGGGTTCGGACTGATTCCCCTCATCGACCCGGGCCAGGGGGGCGACCTGCCCGACCGCGTTGCCCGCGTCCGCGGGGACTTCGCCCAGGAAATGGGAACCCTGCTTCCCAGGGTGAAGATGAAAGACAACCTCCGGCTCGATGCCCGCCGCTATCAGATCCGGATCCACGACGTGCCCGTCGCCTGGGGCGAAGTGCACCCCGCCGGAATTCTGGCGATCGAGACCGCCGACGTGCTGGCCCCCCTGCCGGGAGTCGCCACTTTCGATCCGGTCGAGGGACGCCCCGGAGTCTGGATCGAGGCGTCGCAGCGAGACCGGGCCGAGGTGCTGGGCTACCGCACGCTCGATGCCGCCGGAGTCATCGCGCTGCACTTCGCCGATGTCGTGCGGGGTCATTGTGCCGAGTTGCTCTCGCGGCAACAGGTCTACCAGTTGCTCGAGGCGCTGAAGCAACGGGCCCCGCGGCTCGTGGAAGAACTGGTGCCGTCGGTCTTCAGTGCCGGCCATCTGCACCAGGTGTTGTGCCGTCTGCTGCACGAACGGGTCCCCATCCGCAATCTCGAGACCATTCTCGAAACGTTGGGAGACTGTGCCGGCCGGGGCGAAGAGGTCTGGCGCCAGACCGAACGGGTCCGCCAGGCGTTGGCCCGCACGATCTGCCAGCAACACCGCGATGAACAACGTCTGCTGCGGGTGATCACCCTGGAAGCGGGACTCGAGTCGACCCTCATTCGCGGCCTGCGTCCCAGCGACCAGGGACTCGAATCGCGGCTGCCTCCCCGACTGGTGGAACAACTGCTCTCGGCCCTCGCCGCCCAGTCCGACGGACTGACCCAGGCGGAACGTCCCGCCGTGGTGCTGACCACCGTGGATCTGCGGGCTCCGTTGAAAGAATTGACCGAGTCGACGCTTCCCACCCTCGTGATCCTGTCGACCGCCGAAATCACCCGCGAAACACGGGTGGAGGCGTGCGGGCAGGTCGAGCTGGAATCCGAGCTCACCAGCGATGTCTCTTCCCTGCGGAACGCGTAAGTCCCGACAGCTTTTTTTCTTCCACACTCCCCCGACCCCGTCCCCTCGTCTGCCCCCCGTTCAGGTTCGCATGCCCGCCGGTTCTCGTCCCACCTCCGTCAAGACCTTCACCGCGCCCAGTCTGCCGCTGGCGCTGGAACAGGTCCGGCGTGAATTGGGTCCGGAGGCGCTGATTCTGGAAACCCGCGAGATCCTGCCGCAGAAGTGGCAGTTCTGGCGACGTCAGGCCCGGCAGGTCTGTGTGACCGCCGCCCTCGATGCACAAGCCCCCACACGGTTCCTGTGGCGGAACCCGCTGCCCGGAATCGACGCGACCTACGAAGTCGAGCATGGCAGTCACTTGCCAGGGGATGTGAAGCCCGGCACGAACCCCCAGCCCGGCGGACCGGCCCATCCCGCGGTACGCACTCCGGGGAGCCCGATCACCTCCCGCCTGGGCTCTCCCGCGGCGATGCCGACGCACGCGGCCCCTCACCAGTCACCGCCAGTCACCCCCGCCACGACGGGAGTCGATCGGCAAGCGCAACTCGAACGGCAGGTAGCCGAGCTGCAGAACCGCCTGGCGGCCCTGTCGGCGGGGCGCCCGCCGGCCCCCCCCGCAATCACCACTGCCGATCTCCGCAGCCGCCTGCAGGCCCTCGACCTGGACGACGAGCTGATCGCGGCTCTCGAAGAAGCGGTGCATTCCCAGTTGCCCGCAGGCGTTGGTTTCGAACGGGCGCTCCCCTGCCTGAGGGCCGCACTGCAAAACACTCTGTCGTGTGCCCCGCCCATCGGGGTGCGCCGCGGTGAGCGAACCGTGGTGGCCCTGGTCGGCCCCAGTGGTGCCGGCAAGACCACCACGCTGGCGAAACTCGCGGCCAATCTGCAGGCGGCGGGCCGACAGGTCGCCGTGATCTCGCTGGCGTCAATCGAGGGGCCGCGCGGTCCCTCGGCGGTTGAATTGTCCGGGATGCACGACCTGCCGCACCACACCGTGCAGACATCGGTCGAACTCGACCGGGCCCTGCGGAAGTGCGCGACGGCCGAGGTGGTGCTGCTCGATACGGCGGGCCGCAATCCACGACACCCTCCGCATGGGAAGGCGCTGCGCGATCAGCTCGATGCCGCCCAACCGCATGAAATTCACCTGGTGCTCTCCCCCACGTCCCCCGCGCGGTCGCTGCGTGCCGTGGCGCAACCATTCCTGGACCTGGGGGCGAATCGCCTGCTGCTGACGAAGCTGGATGAACTGCCGGGCCTGGGATGGATTCCCTCACTGGCCCGGGAGATGGCTCTGCCGCTCAGCTACCTCAGCATGGGATCGCAGATTCCCGACGACCTGGAACATGCGAACGCCCGGCGGCTGGCGCGCCTGGTGTTGCGTGAAGACCCTCTTTCCGACCCGTTTCGAGCTCCTGAATGATTTCCGACCTGCTCTCCCGCGACACCCTGGGAGAATTCTCCACCCACCGGCGCGCTGGTTCCCGCCAGGAGCCGGTGTCCAATCCCGGACTGCCACTGCGCCGCTGTCGTTCGGTGGCGCTGGCCAGCGGCCAGACCGGTGCCGGAACCAGTTTCCTGGCACGTCACCTGTCCCTCGCGATGTGTCACCAGGGGCATGCGGTCTGCCTGATGGAAGAAGGGACCCGCGATGGCATCTCTCGCTGGACGGGGAGTCCGGCGGGCCAGCTGGCCGACGTGCTGGCGGGTCACCGCACGTTGTCCGAGATCATCCAGCACGGCCCGGGAGGCTTGCGGTCGATCGCCGGGGCGCAGGATCTGGTCCACGTGGCCGATTGCTCACGCCACCGGCGGGCTGACTTCCTCGAACAACTGCTGGACCTGGAAGCCCAGTGTGACTTCCTCGTGATCGACGCCGGATCGGACTCCGCAGGCGACAGCGCCGCGTCGCGCTGGACGCTGGCGCAGCAGGCCGACGCCCTCTGCCTGGTGGCCTCGCCCGAACCCCAGGTGGTCCCGGAGACACTCGCGCTGCTGCGGCGGCTGCCGGGCGCCCCCCGGCCGCACACCCTGCGGCTGATCATCAATCAGGCCGACTCTCCCGAGCAGGCCCACGGCATTCTGGCCCGCATCCAGCAGGGTGCCCGGTGTGACGGGGAGACACGGGTGACCGGCGTCGGCTACATCCCCTTCGACCAGGCCGCCTCCCAGGCGGTTCTCTCTCCCGCTCCGCCGGGAACCACGTCTTCCCGCTCCAGGGCCGCCCGGGCGATCGACCAGATCGCCCACCGGTTGGCCTCCACGGTGCAGGCAGACCCCCTCTCTCCTTCCTCTCTCTCCTTCCCCTCGCTGCACGTCCCCTCCGTCGCACCCTCCGTGGTGTGACACCCCCGCCCCCCTGTTCCGGCCTTCTGGAAGACTTTTCCGGTTAGGCAGGATTCTCTCAATCTCCCGAGTTCAACGACCGATAACACTTCCGGTGGTTGGTTTCGATCAGGGCCGCAGGACGCGACTCCCCGAGACCAGGAACGGCCCCGTCATCCCGGGATCCCTTCACAGCAACTGCCGGACATCATGGAGGAATCAATGGTCACGAAGGTCGAACGCGACATCGCCGAAGTCTGGCGTGAGTTCAAGCAGGATCAGTCCAACAAGGATCTGCGCAACCTGCTGATTGAACGTTACCTGCCCCTGGTCCGTTTCAATGCCGAACGGGTCTGGCAGAAGTTGCCCGACGGGGTCGATCTGAATGACCTGATCTCGGCCGGCGTGTTCGGCCTGATGGATGCCATCGAGGCGTTCGATCTGGGCCGCGGGGTCAAGTTCGAAACCTACTGTGTCCCCCGGATCCGGGGGGCCATGCTCGACGAACTGCGGACGATGGACTGGGTTCCCCGTCTGGTGCGCAGCAAGGCCAGCAAGGTCGAGGCGGCCCGGAAAGCGGCCGAGGTCGAAGTGGGCCGTCCCCCGACCAACGCCGAAATCGCCGCCAAGATGCAGATGCCGACCGAGGAATTCGAGAAGCTGAAGGCCGAGGCCAGTGCCGTCAATCTCGTCTCGCTCAACAAGAAGTGGTTCGAGACCGACAGCTCGAAGGATGTCCGGGAAGTCGACATCATCGAAGACACCAAGGGAATCGATCCGACGGACGGGATCCAGAAGCGCGACATCATGAAGCTGGTGACCAAGGGGCTCAACCGCAACGAGCGCCTGATCATCATTCTGTATTACTATGAAGAGCTGACGATGAAGGAGATCGGATCCACTCTGGGTCTCTCCGAAAGCCGCGTCAGCCAGATGCACTCGAGCATCGTCGCCCGTCTGAAAGAACAACTCGGGCAGCGCAAGCCCGAGTTCTCGACCTGAGCCGGACTCGCCCGCTGATCGCCGGCGGGCTCTCATGACACGAATCGAGCCCGGAGTCGTCTGTGACGATTCCGGGCTCGGTTTCATTTCCGGCTTTCCTCGCGCCGCTCTCCTGGCCCCGGGCCCAATCCGCCTTCCGTGTGGTCCTGTCCCCTGCCACTGCGGGCGGGATGTTGAACACATCGGGGTCGGCCCCGGCAGGGACGAGGGAGTGATTGCCGCTACCGTCGCACGGCGTCGGCGTTGGCCTGGGGGTTCCGCCGTTTTGGGGTGGCGATGAACTGCACGTTCCCCGGGCCGAGGATGGTCTGCAGTTCGGCCGCGAGATTGGGAGAGGGGCTGACCTTCACATTCGCCCCGGGAGACAGCAGGTACCGGAACCGCAGCCGGGGATTCTGCTCGTCGAAACTCTCGATCAGAATCGCCACGTCGCAGCGCCCCGGGTACTTCGCCAGCACCGCCTTGACCCCCTCGAAATCTTCGGGGCGGTGCAGCTCACGCCGGAACTTGATCGCCACCTGGTCGGTGAACTTCTTCTCGGCCTCTTCCAGGGTGATCAGATTGTCGACCACCAGGTTCGGCTCGCGCCCCCGCTTGTCGACCCGCCCCTCAATGAAGCAGATCGTCTCGGTCTTCACCTGCTCGCCAAACTTCGCGAACTCCTCCGGCCACATGATGCACCGCATGTTCCCCTTCACGTCTTCGAAGTCGAAGTTCGCGTAGCGGGTGTGGCCGTTGCGGCTCGGTTTCTTGGTGTTGGTCCGCTTGATGGACGAGATCATCCCTCCCAGCCGGACCTGGGCCCCCTCGGCACAGTGCTGCAGGTCGGCACTCGTGTGGCTGGCGAACAACTGCAGCTTGGCCGAGTGCTCGTGCAGCGGATGGCTGGTCAGGTAAAAGCCGAAGACCTCCTTTTCGGCGGCCAGCTTCTCGGCCTGCGTCATGGGGGGGACATCGGGCAGCACAATCGACGGAGGAGGCTGGCTGGCCCCGGTTTTCTTGTCGTCCCCGCCGAACAGGCTCTTCTGCCCGGCCGCGCGGTCCCGGGCCCGGGCAGCCGCCGACTGGATCGCCCGGTCGCAGAGCGCCAGATGCTGGTTGCGGTCGGGACCGAAATGATCAAGCGCCCCGGCCCGAATCAGAATTTCCAGCACGCTCTTCGAGACCTGCTTGGTGTCGACCCGCTCGCACAGATCGAAGATGTCTTTGAAGGGGCCCCCCTTCTCGCGGGCCTTGACGATGGCGGTCACCGCCCCTTCGCCCACCCCCTTGATGGCGGCCAGACCAAAGGTGATCTGGCCCGCATCCACCCCAAACTCCACTTCCGACCGGTTCACATCGGGAGCCAGCACCTTGATCTTCTGCCGGCGGCAGTCGTCGACGTGCTCGCAGATGCGGTCGGTGTCTTCCATGCCGCACGAGAGCAGGGCGGCCATGAACTCAACCGGGTAGTGCGCCTTGAGATAGGCGGTCTGGTAGGCGATCGCGGCATAGGCGGTCGAGTGCGACTTGTTGAACCCGTAGCCCGCGAACTTCTCGATGAGGCCGAAGAGATTGTCGGCCTCGGCGGCCGACATGCCCCGTTCCTGGGCCCCCTTGACGAAGTCTTCCTTCCCCTTGGCGATGATCTCGAGTTTTTTCTTCGAGATCGCCTTGATGCAGGCATACGCTTTGGAGAGCTCGATGCCCCCCAGGCGGTTGAGAATGCGCATCACCTGTTCCTGGTAGACCATCACCCCGTAGGTCTCCAGGAGAATCTCATCCACCACGGGGTGAACCTTGGGAATCGGCTCGACCTTGTGCTTGACGTTGACGTACGTCATCACCATGCCCCCTTCGAGGGGACCGGGTCGATACAACGCCGAGGTGGCGATGATGTCGCTGAAGCTGTCGGGCTTCATCTTCGTCAGCAGGTCGCGGATCCCTCCCCCTTCCAGCTGGAACACCCCCTTCGTTTCACCGCGCTGCAGCAGGCGGTAGGTGGCTTCGTCGTCAAGGGGGAAGGTCCCGGGATCGAGCGCGATCCCCCGCACCTTCCTGACGTTCTGCACCGCCTTGTCGAGGATCGTCAGGTTGCGCAGCCCGAGGAAGTCCATCTTCAGCAGGCCGGCCTTTTCCACGTCGGCCATCGGCCACTGCGTGGTGATGTCGTCCTTGCCGCCAATCCGCTGGAGGGGGACGTACTCATTCAGCGGCTGGTCGGCGATCACCACGCCCGCCGCATGGGTCCCGGCACTCTTGGCCAGCCCCTCCAGCTTCATGCCGAAGTCGATCACCTCGCGCACCTGGGGGTCGGCCTCGTAGGCCGCCTTCAGGTCGGCCCCACTTTCCAGGGCCTCTTCCAGGGTGATGTGCAGGTCCGGGGGAACCGACTTGGCGACGGCATCGGCCCGATCGAGCGGCAGCGCCAGCGCGCGGGCCACGTCGCGGATCACCGCCTTCGCCCCCAGCGTGCCAAACGTGCCAATCTGGGCGACATTCGACATGCCGTACTTCTGCTTCACGTAGTCGAGAACCATCCCGCGCCGGTCCCGACAGAAGTCGATGTCGATATCGGGCGCCTCGGCCCGGTTCGGATCGAGAAACCGCTCGAACAGCAGGTCGTACTGCAGTGGGCAGACGTTCGACAGCCCCAGCAGATAGGCCACGATCGCCCCGCACGCCGAGCCTCTGGCCAGCGCCGGAATGCCATTCTCGCGGGCGAAGCGGGCAAAATCCCACACAATCAGAAAGTAGCTCGAAAACCCCATGCGGGTGATCACCGACAGCTCGTACTCAAGCCGGTCGAGCACCGCCTGCGACGGATTGTCTCCGTAGCGCCAGCGGATCCCCTCATCACACAGCTCGCGCAGATACTCGACGTCGGTCTTCTGCTCGGGGGGCCGGAAGACCGGGAAGTGCCGCTTCTTCAGATCGAGGTCGATGTCGACCCCGTTGGCGATCTCCTGCGTGCGCGCCACCGCGTCTTCAAACCCGGGAAACGCCTCGTACATTTCCTGGGGCGTGCGGACGAAGAACTGGTCCCCCGTCATCTTCATCCGCTTTTCGTCGGTCCGCAACGAGTGCGTGTTCACGCACAACAACACGTCATGCCAGCAGGCATCCTCCTGGTTCAGATAGTGGGCGTCGTTGGTCGCCACCAGGGGAATGCCCAGCCGACGGGCCAGGTCGACCGTCCCGTCGGCACACATCTTCTGAATGTCCAGCCCCGCGTTCTGGATCTCGAGGTAGTAGTCGTTCCCGAAAGTCTTCTGGTACCAGGCCACCACGTCGGCGGCCTCGTCCATCCGGTCGCCGAGGATCAGGTTCGACAGCTCCCCCGCCGCACATCCCGAGAGACAGATCAACCCTTCCGAGTGGGCCGCCAAAACCTCTTTGTCGATGCGGGGCTTGTAGTAGAACCCTTCCAGGAAGGCGATCGACGAGAGCTTGATCAGGTTCTTGAACCCGGTCCGGTTCTTGGCCAGCAGCGTGAGGTGGAAACTCGCCTCTTTCATGCGGGAGGCATCTTTGGCCGTTCGCGAACCGGGAGCGATATAGGCCTCATAGCCGAGGATGGGGTTGATCCCCTCGGCCTTGCACTTCTGGTAGAACTCCAGCGCGCCGTACAGGTTGCCGTGATCGGTCAGGGCCAGGGCCGTCATGCCGCTGGCCTTGGTCTTCTTCACCAGTTCGGGAATCCTGTTGGCCCCATCCAGCAGGCTGTAGTGCGAATGCACATGCAGATGGACGAAGGGTTTGTCGGACTTCGGCTGCTGCGGGTTGGACTGCTCCGCGGTCGACATGCGCTCTCCCGGTTCCGCCTTGAAGCCGGTCGGCCCGCCGAAGTTCGGTCTGCCTGACCCGGCTGATGAGATTCCTGTTTCCGCCCGCCACCCACCCCGAACACAAAACCCCCCTCAACCCGGTCGGGGGACTCAATCCCGGGCACTCAATTGTCCGCTCACCCGACGGGCTCGTGCCGACCGACGTGCTGCGGCCGCGGGCGCAGCATCCACCGTCAGCCACATGACTCAATGCCGCCGGAGCATTCCTCCGCTCCCGGCAACCCCCCCGCGAGCGAACTACGAGACGTTGGTCGCCGGGATGCGGGCGGGACGCTCGGCCCAGACCTGCGCTCCAAACAGCGCGGTGGCATAGAACGCCATGCCCACCAGCGCCCGCAGCAAGAACGGCAGACCCATCAGGTACGAGGTCAGCAGTCCGTCCATCGTGTGGGGATACGTGTCGGTCACCGCCCAAAAGCCGAAATTGGTCACGAGGAAAAACACCAACTCGGCCAACACGGCAGTTCCCGCCATCCGCTCCAGCGAGGCCCGCTCGGGCAGGGTCGCTCCCAGAGCGGCCATCAACAGGTAGCCGAGCACCACCAACCCCTGGTCGCGGTAGAACGAATAGAACTCGAAGTTCCCCATCACCAGGCCAATCACCAAATTGGTCAGCAGCAGGGTGACCAATGGCAACCCCAGACCCAGCCAGCGATTGGAAACCCGCGCCCCGCCAAACAGCAGGGTGGCGCCCAACGGGGCGACAGCCCACAACGAGCCCCAGATCGACATGACATCCACCAGTTCCAGCCGGGCCGCGACGAAATAGGCCACCCGGATGACAACCCCCCAGACGCACGCGGCCAGCAGGATGTGGGAACGAGAAGACAGCATGGAACATTCCTCGACAGAGACTTGGGGAGCCCGCTGCTCCGCTCCTTCCTTGGTATCAGAAACGGGTCCGGTTTTCCATTCCCCAACCGGGCCACAAGCGCGCGGTTTTTCCCGCGGTTTTTGGGGTGACCGAATTTCCCGGGAAACAAAAATCGGTCCCCTCCAGCCGGTGCTGTCCTCCCGTCCCCTGCCTCTCCCCCACCGGTGGCGAAAGGTGTTCAGATTTTCCCCATCTCCACGTGCAACCCGAGCCCACCTCCGGCCCTCCAAGTCGTCTCTGGGATTCGCCGCGGTTTTGATACAGTCTCGCCCCGTTCCCGTTGGCGGCATTGCTTGCCCGCCGACTCTCTCTGGACCGATCTCTGACCGACATGCACCCCACCCCCGCCGAGATTCTCGCCACAGTCTGCTTCGTGCTGGCCGTGCTGCACACCTTCGCGGTCAAACGCTTCGCCCAGTGGGCGCATCACTACCCCCCGGGCTCGATTCCCGAGAATCTGCTGCACTTCCTGGCCGAGACCGAGGTGGTGTTCGGCCTGTGGGCGGCCGCCCTGTTCGCCGGCCTGGCGGTGGTGGGGGGCTCGCTGCACACGGCCATCGACTACATCGAAAGCCTCAGTGCGAATTACAACGAGCCCAAATTCGTGCTGGTGGTGATGGTGGTCGCGGCGACCCGTCCCGTGGTGCTGCTGGCCGAGAAGATCCTCATCGGGATCTCACGGCTCATTCCCCTCACGGAAGGGCTGGCGTTCTACATCGTCGCCCTGGCGATCGGCCCGCTGTTGGGCTCGCTGATCACCGAGCCGGCCGCCATGACTCTGCTGGCCATCCTGCTCAAACGCCGGTATTTCGACCAGGGAATCACGCAGCGACTGGCCTATGCCACCCTGGGACTGCTGTTTGTGAACGTCTCGATCGGCGGGACTCTGACTCACTTCGCCGCTCCGCCCGTCCTGATGGTCGCCACCCCCTGGCAATGGGACACCGCCTACATGCTGAGCCACTTTGGCTGGCGGGCCGCCCTCAGCACCGTGGTCTCAACCCTGCTGATCGTCGGCTTCTTTCGGGGTGAACTCTCGCGGATTGAACCGTATGTCTCGCAGCGGGCGGCTGTTCCCGCCTGGCTGACCATTCTGCATGTGCTCTTTCTGGCCCTGGTGGTGCTCTTCTCGCACCATCCCGACATCTTCTTCGGCGTCTTCATGCTGTTCCTCGGACTGACCACCGCCACCAGGGAATACCAGGATCCCCTCAAACTCAAGGAGGGGCTGCTGGTGGGGTTCTTCCTCGCCGGTCTGGTCACCCTCGGGAGCCTGCAGGAATACTGGCTGCGGCCGCTGATCACCAACCTGTCGGGGTCACTGCTGTTCTACGGCACCACCGCCCTCACAGCCATCACCGACAACGCCGCCCTCACCTACCTCGGCTCGCGCGTGGAGGGGATCACCGAAGACCTCAAGTACGCCCTGGTGGCCGGGGCGGTCACCGGCGGGGGACTGTCGGTCATTGCCAATGCCCCCAACCCGGCCGGTGTGGGCATTTTGCAGTCGTCCCGCGCCTTCGGCGAAGGGGGCATCAGCCCCCTCGGCCTGCTGCAGGGAGCCCTGCTCCCCACCCTCATCGCGGTCATCTTCTTCTGGTGGATCTGAAGCCCCCCGGCGGGCAGTCGTCACCGGTCATGGCAAGCGGATGGGTCATGGGGGCTGTCCCAGAGCCCGATGCCCCTCACGACGCACCATCGCTCGTTGACACAATTTACCAGTTCCATTAGAAGTCCCCCCGAATTGACCGAGCCCCCCAGGTTCAGCCCTCTTCCCTCCCCTTCACCCGGGTCCTGAAGGGGGACGGGGCGCGGCGGGCTCCCGAGGATGGGGAGTGGCCCCGGTCCGCTCAGGCTGGTCGGAACTTGCTGGTCAGCCCCCAGGTGTTGCCCCGGTTCGCAGGGGTGTCGAAAAGGATTTCGCAGATGAAGCGCACCGCGTTGATCACCGGCATCACCGGCCAGGATGGCTCGTATCTGGCCGAGTTGCTGCTCGCCCAGGGCTACCAGGTCCACGGCATGCTGCGCCGCACCAGCTCGCCCAATCTCGAACGCATCGAACATCTGCAAGACCGCCTGCAGCTCCATTTCGGCGACCTGCTCGACCAGCACTCCCTCACCCGACTGGTCGCGAAGATCCGTCCCACCGAGGTCTACAACCTCGCCGCCCAGAGTTTCGTCCCCACCAGCTGGGAACAACCGATCTTCACCGCCGAGGCGACCGGGCTCGGAGTCACCCGCCTGCTCGACGCGATCCGCGAGGTCGATACCGGCATCCGCTTCTACCAGGCGAGTTCGAGCGAGATGTTCGGCAAGGTGCACGAGACCCCCCAGCGCGAGACCACGCTGCTGCACCCCCGCAGCCCATACGGCGTCGCCAAGGTCTATGGGCACTACATCACCATCAACTACCGCGAGAGCTACGGGCTGTTCGCCTGCTCGGGCATTCTGTTCAACCACGAGTCTCCCCGCCGGGGTCTCGAATTTGTCACCCGCAAGATCTCGCACGCCGTCGCGAAAATCGCGCTGGGGCAGCAGTCGGAACTGCGGCTGGGCAACCTCGACGCGAAACGCGACTGGGGCTTCGCGGGAGACTACGTGCGGGCGATGTGGCTGATGCTGCAGCAGCCCGAGGCGGATGACTTTGTCGTGGGGACCGGCGAGACCCATACGGTCCGGGAGTTCGTCCAGATCGCGTTCGACCAGGTCGGGCTCGACTGGAAGAAGTACGTGGTGGTCGATCCGGCGTTTTACCGCCCGGCCGAAGTCGACCTGCTGCTGGCCGACCCCACGAAGGCCCGGGAAAAGCTCGGCTGGGTCCCCGAATGCGGGTTTGAAGAGCTGGTGCGGCAGATGGTGCGGGCCGACCTGGAGGGACTGCGGGGAAAGCAGACCCCCGCCCTCCGGCGGGCGGCCTGAGCCCGGGCTGATTCGGGCGAATCTGGCTGCGCCTCTCTGTCACAGCCGAACATCGGCCAGCGGTTGGACGAAGGTCCCCGGCACCATCGGTGCAAAGCCGCACCCGAATGGTCATCCGGCCGGCGGTGTTGCGTCTGGCGCTGTGCGGCCGTTGTGATGCGCCTCGTGTGACGCTCTTGCCACGAAGTGTGATCCACAATCCACCGCCATTCGAACCGGTGACGCGAGACGACGGCCGTTCGCCGTGTCAGGAGCCAATCCGCCGCACGGCCCGCAGCGTGTCGATGACACATGGCGGCAGACACCACCGCGCGAACTGGCGGGCGCGGGCCGCCCCGGTCAACGGCGGCTGAGGATGGGGGATGGCGCGGCGTTGCCCCTCGTCTTCCAGCAGTTGCCGCACCTCGGCGCAGAGCCCGATCTCCGGAGGCCAGGCGTGGGCCGCCAGCCGCCACTCCTGCAGCACAGGCCGCCCGATCTGCGTGAGGTAGTCGCGGAACAGGGGGCCCCAAACCCGCGGCTGCGGTGCGTCCAGCTCTTCCAGAACCTGCACCATCCGCACCCATTGTCCGACTTCCGCCCCCTGCTGCGACATCAGCAGTGTCGACTGCGCCTGCTCGTGCTGACGGAACATTCCCGCCACGTAGGGATCGGCCACGATGGTCTGCTGTTTCGAGACGGCCGTCAGCAGCGTCCGTTCGGTGTAGAGCGGAAAGGTCGGGTCGGCGAAGTGCGCCGCGAACCGCCGCAGATGGGCCGTGCGGAAGATCTGCGCGGGAGGAATGGCGAAACTCAGAAACAGCGACAGCGGCAGCACCAGATCCCCCGGGATGGCCTGCGGGGTGCGACCCGCCCAATCGAGCGGCACCGGCGGCCCCATCAGCCACGGTTTGATCAAAAGATTGGGGGTCGGCGTGGCATACATCGAGGCCAGACTGCAGACCGCCTGGGGGTGCTGGCCCAGTCCGGCGACGGCCCGCGCGGCGAATTCGGGAAACAGCAGGTCGTCGTCCTGCAGCCAGCCAAACAGCTCTCCCTCGGCCAGTTCGAGCACGCGCTGAAAGTTCCAGGCGGGTCCGCGGTTGGTCTCCGACCGCGACACCCGGACGCGCGGATCGGTCAGCCCCCGCAGGAACTCGGCGGTGCCGTCGGTCGAGCCATTGTCAGAAACCACGATCTCCAGGCGGGGATACGTCTGGGCCTGGGCCGAGGCGAGCGATTGCCGCAACAGCCCCACCCGATTGAACGTCGGTATGCCAATCGTGACCAGCGGTTCGAACATCACGCACCAGAGTCAACGTGTCGGGAATGGACTTCCGGGAAACGCCCGCCGGGGACCGGGCCCGGGTCACCCCCCGGAACCTGCGGCCTGCCGTCAGCCCGGGCGGGGGGCCAGGTGGTGACGCCACCACGCCGCCGACTGCCGCAACCCCTCATCGAGAGGAATGGCGGGCCGCCATCCCAGTTCTTCGCGCAGACGGCGGACGTCGGCCAACAGCCGGGGGGGATCTCCCGGCGGCGCGGTCAGGTCCCCCAGCCGCACGAGATCGGGCCGGCCGCACACCTCCCCCGCCAGCCGCACCAGGTCGGCCAACCGCACGGGCTCCCCCGAGGCAAGGTTCAGCGCCCCGGCCAGCGGGCTGCCCAGCAGTTTCTCCAGCGCTGCCGCCAGATCGTCGACATGCAGGTAGTCGCGCCACTGGGTCCCGTCGGAACACCGCGTCGGACGCCCCGCCAGCAGGTCGTTGAGGATGGCCCCCACCAGTTTCTGCGGCGGCTCCCCCGGTCCATACGGGGCGAACACACGCCCCCAGGCGAACGACAGACCGCGATCCCGGCAGAACGTCTCGGCCACCTCCGCAAAGGCCAGCTTGCAACGCCCGTAGAGTGTGGCGGGGGTGCGCGGCGTGAGGGTTTCGTGGCAGAGGCCGTCGGCGTGGTTCCAGGCATACTCGGCACAGGTGCCGACCCCCACAAAACGGCTTCCCCCCGCATCGGCGAAGGCCCGCAGCAGGTTCACGCTCGACGCCAGCCATTCGAGATTGGCGGGCGATTTCCAGAACACCCCGGGAGTCGCCTCCCAGGCGAGATGCAGGGCATGCAGACCGCTGGTCCGCGGCTGGGTTGCGCCCAGTCCGGAGGGGGACGCGGCAATTTCCGCCACCACCTGGCGCACCCGCGGCTGGTCGAACAGATCAACCTCGCAGACCGAGACCCCCGCCGGCAGATCAGGCGGGGTTCGGCGCGACAGCAGCCAGACCCGCCAGCCCGCCGCAGCCAGCCGGGGAACCACCCGCCGCCCGACAAACCCCGTCCCTCCCGTCACCAGCACGGTGGGTCCCACCGGCGGCACACTGTCGCCGCACGGCACACTCACGCCACGCATTCCAGGTAGCCGTCGGGGGCAACGGTGATCTGCAGCTTGTCGGCGATTTCGTGGTCGATCCGGAACCGGGAGTTGGTCTTCAGGAACTCGTGCACGGCGGTCTTGGGGTTGTTGCCCGGTCCCCAGGGACGGTCGGGGAAGGCGTCGGCCGGCATGTCTTCGACCACCGTGTCGAAGACCACCAGGTAGCTCCCCCGGGTCACCAGGGACGAATACAGTTCGAGCTCCTGCAGCACGTGTTCGTGGGTGTGGTTCGAATCGAGACAGACCAGCACGGGCCCCTCCGCCGGGAGGCGCTGCCGGACCTGCGCCACGACCGCCGGATCAATTGCCGAGCCCTGGATCATCTCAATCCGGCGAAACAGGGGATGCTTCTCGATCTCGACCCGGTTGTGGGGGCGGATCTCAATGTCAATTCCCAGCACGCTGCCGGGGCCGCCAATCAGTTCGAGCATCGAGGCCGAGAAGATCAGCGAGCCCCCGTGGGCAATGCCGGTCTCGATGATCAGCCGGGGACGCACCTTCCAGATGATCTCCTGCATCGCGACGATGTCCTGGGGATACTGGATGATGGGGCGTCCCAGCCACGAAAAGTTGTACGAATAGCGGTGCTGGAAGCTGCGGTCGAAAAAGTCGCGTGTGGCGGAACGCATTCCCGGGTCGGCCGCCATGCGGGCGATCGCTGCGGGGTCCTTCGGGTCGTGGGGTGCGGGCATCGGCAAAATCCAGAGAAAAGTCCAGTTCAGCGAAGAGCAGCGGGCCGGTCCGACAGCAGCGGCCACTCCTGGTCGCGGGAAGAAATCACGGTCACCGGCAGGGGCCAGGTCAGCCCCAGCAGGGGATCGTCAGGGCGGGCACCCCGGCCCGACGCGGCGTCGTAGAAGGTCGAGATCTCGTAGGTCACCTCAGCGCTGTCCGTCAGCGTCTGGAAGCCGTGCGCGCATCCCTCGGGGATGTACAGCATCCGCCGGTTGTCGGCACTCAGCTCGAAGCCCACCGACTGCAGCCGCGTGGGAGATTGCGGACGCAGGTCGACCGCCACGTCCCAGATCGCCCCCCGGGAGGCCCGCACCAGTTTCGCCTCGGCGTGTGGCTGTGCCTGCCAGTGCATTCCCCGCACCGTGCCGGCGCGGTGATTGAACGACACGCTGGTCTGCGCCAGAGCCGGGTTGAGCCCCCGAGCGGCCAGTTCCCGCGGGCACCACAGCCGGGCGAAGAACCCGCGCTCATCGGCCCGCAATTCGGGCTCGATCAGCCAGACACCGGCCAGCGGCGTGGGGGTGAACTTCATGGTCACTCAAACCACCCGGACATCGGGAATGGGAACGATAAACCGGCCCCCCGCCAGGCGGTACTCCGTCTGCTGCGCCAGAATCTCCCGTTCGAAATTCCAGGTCAGCAGCAGGCAGTAGTCGGGTCGGCGCAGGGCGAGTTCCTCGGGGGGGACGATCGGCAGGCGGGTTCCCGGGGTGTATTTCCCCTGTTTCACCGTGCTGCGGTCGGCCACAAAATCGAGCACTCCGGCCCCAATGCCAAACACGTTCAGCAGCGTGCTCCCCTTGGCCGAGGCCCCATAGGCGGCGAGCGAACAGCCCGCCCGTTTGAGGTCCCCCAGCAGGCCGGTCAGCGTCTGCCGCAACCGGTCGACCTCGGCGGCGAACCGGGCGTAGTACTCGAATTGATCGACCCCAGCCTCCCGCTCGGCCTGCAGCAGCCCGACCGCCGAGCCCCGGGCCGGTGTGTCGGGGGCCCCCCGCCGGGCAAAGATCCGCAGGCTCCCCCCGTGGATGTCGACGACTTCGGCATCATCGATGATCAGCCCGTGGCTGCGGAACAGCCGGTCGAGCGCCGTCAGCGAGAAATAGCAGAGGTGCTCGTGATAGATCGTGTCGAACTCCCGCTTCTCGACGAACGGCCGCACATAGGGGGCCTCGATCACCGCCACGCCGTCGGGCTTCAGCACGGTGTGAATGCCGGCGACGAAGCCGTTGAGGTCGGCCACGTGGGCCAGCACATTGTGGGCGTGGAAGACGTCGGCGGTCAGCCCTTCGCCGGCGAGGGCCTGGGCGGTCGCCCGGCCGAAGAACGCGACCCGCGTGGGAACCCCCCGCTCGGCCACCGCCACCTGGGCCACGTTGGAGGCCGGTTCAATCCCCAGCACCTGCACCCCCCGTTGCCGGTAGTGCTGCAGCAGGTAACCGTCGTTGCTGGCCGCCTCCAAAACCCGCTGCCCCGACCCCAGTTTCCGCTCGGCCACCAGCCGCTCGGCCAGCGCCCGGGCATGGGCCACCATCGTGTCGCTGAACGACGAGAAATAGACGTAGTCGGCGAACAGGATCTCGGGGGGCACCGTCTCGGTGATCTGCACGAGGCTGCAGGCCGGGCAGAAGACCAGTTCGAGGGGATAGGTTGGCTCGGGCTCGGCGGGATGGGCCGACGGCAACAGCCGGTTCGCCAGCGGAGTCTGCCCCAGGTCGAGCACGGGGCGCAGGTCGGGCGAACCGCAGGCGCGGCAGCCGGGAATGCGATGGGTCAACGCGGGGCTCCCAGGAAATCGCGGTACCAGGCGATGGTCTTCTGCAGTCCCTCGGGAAAGGTGAAGGCGGGGGACCAGTTCAGCAGGCGGCGGGCCTTCTCGGCCGACAGGTATTGGTGCGGAATCTCGTTCGACGCCTGGTTGAGAATCTCGGGTTCGAGGGATGAACCGAGGGAGGCCAGCACCTGCCGCACCACGTCGAGCGCCGTCAGCTGGATCTCATTCGAGAAGTTGAACGCCTCGCCCCGCAGCTCGGGACGCCCGGCCAGTTGCTCGGCCAGCAGCATGTACGCCGCGGCTCCATCTTCGACGTAGAAGTAGTCCCGGATGAAACTGCCATCCGAGCGGATCACCGGCCGTTCCCCCCGGATCACGCTGCGAATTGTCCCGGGAATGATCCGGTTCCAGTTGAGGTCTCCCCCGCCGTAGAAATTGCCGCAGCGGGTGATGGCCACCGGCAGCCCGTACGACTTGGCGTAGGTGTGGGCGATGAGATCGGCACACGACTTCGAGACGTCGTAGGGATGATCGCCCCGCAACGGGGCGGTCTCGTCGTACGGCAACTGGTCATGCACGCCGTAGGCCTTGTCGGACGACGCGACCACCACCTGCTGCACCAGCGGGCTGCGGCGGCACGCTTCCAGCAGGGCCCACGTTCCCTGGATGTTGGTCTCGAAGGTCGAGACCGGGTTGCGGTTGGCGATGCCCACGATGGTCTGCGCGGCCAGGTGAATGACCGTGCGGATTTCGTGTTCGCCCAGGGCGCGCTCGAGCGTTGCCTGGTCGCGCACGTCGCCCCGCACCACAGTGGCCCGGGCCAGATCGCCCGAGCGCACCAGTTCGCTCTCGGGAACCCAGTCGCGCACGAGGCAGACGACGCTGGCCCCCGCCTGCCGCAGCCGCCGCACCAGCCAACTTCCCACCAGCCCGGTCCCCCCGGTCACCAGGGTCGGGCGATCCACCCAGAAGCGGTTCACTCCCACGTCTTCCACGGAGCACTTCCCTTTTGCCACAGGTCTTCCAGGATCTTCTTGTCTCGCAGCGTGTCCATGCACTGCCAGAAGCCGTCGTGCTTGTAAGCCGCCAGTTGCCCGGCCCGCGCCAGCCGCTCGAGCGTCTCGGCCTCGAGGCTGGTGGCGTCTCCCTGCAGGTAGTCGAAGATCCCCGGCTCGCACACCAGGAACCCCCCGTTGATCCAGCCTTCTCCCGCCTGCGGTTTCTCGGTGAACTCGGCCACCATGTCGCCGTCGAACAACAGGCCCCCAAACCGGGCCGGGGGACGGACCGCCGTCAGCGTCACCAGCTTCCCCTGCCGGCGATGAAACTCCAGCAGGGCCCGCAGGTCGACGTTCGACACGCCGTCGCCGTAAGTCACCATGAAGGTCTCCCCTTTCAGGTAGGGGGCCATCCGCAGCACCCGTCCTCCCGTGTTGCTCTGGGAACCGGTGTCGATCAGGTGCAGATCCCAGTTCTCGCTGACCGGGTCGAGCGGCAGCACGGCGTTCCGCGCGGTGTTGATCCGCAGGCTGCCCGAGAGCGACCCGAAGTCGAGGAAGTACCGCTTGATGTGCTCTCCCTTGTACCCCAGCGCGATGAAGAACTTCGCGAAGCCATGGTGGCTGTAATGCTTCAGGATGTGCCAGAGGATGGGGCGGCCCCCCACCTCGACCATCGGCTTGGGACGGACCTCGGTCTCTTCTCCCAGCCGGGTTCCCAGACCGCCCGCCAAAATCACCACGTTCATGCCGAGACTGCCTCCCGCGCGGTGTCCCGCGTCGTGTCCCACTCCAGCACCGGCCGGACCACCCCGGGGAACACCCCCGCATACGGTCCGCGGGCCGAATCGCCATCCAGCGAGTCGACCACCTCGAAGGCCACCGACTCGGGAGCGAAGAAATGGACGATGATGGGGTCCAGCGTGCTCAACGCGACCCCCACTGTGAATGTCCCTTCCGACAACAGGTTGCCCGGAATCCAGGCCACGCTGCGGTACCGCCCCGGCCCGCGCGGCTGGCGGGTGTGCTGCCAGCCATTGTTGATGAACACGCAGATGCCGTCGGCGTTGTAGAGGTGTATGTTCGGAACCAGCACCTGCCCCCCCGTCCGCACCTCGTACTCCATCTCGATTCCCACCGGCCGGCGGATATCGAGCGTCTGGCTGGTCTGGCCCGCCTGGTTGATCACCCGCGCCCGCAGCAGGCGGGCCACGTCGTTCCCGGGGGACTCGGCCGGCTCCCAATGCCGCTCGGCCGCGCTGTGGTTGCCGTCGGTCAGGTAATGCCGCACCACCGTCTCGACCGACCCTTCCGCCGCCACACTGCCGCGCGAGAGCAGAATGCCCCGGTTGCACAGCCGGGTGACCGCCTGCATGTTGTGACTGACGAACAACACCGTCCGCCCCCCCGCCGCCACTTCCCCCAGCCGCCCCAGGCATTTCTTCTGGAAGGTCGCATCCCCCACCGCCAGCACCTCGTCAATGATGAGGATCTCGGGGTCGAGATGGGCGGCTACCGCGAACGCCAGCCGCATGTACATGCCCGACGAATACCGCTTCACGGGGGTGTCGAGGAATTGCTCGACCTCGGCGAACGCGACAATCTGGTCGAACTTCGACCGGATCTCGCGCCGGTTCATCCCCAGGATGGCCCCATTCAGGTGGATGTTCTCGCGGCCGGTCAATTCGGGATGAAATCCGGTCCCCACCTCCAACAGGCTCGCGATCCGCCCCGCGATCTCGATGCGGCCGGTGGTCGGGGGGGTGATCTGCGAGAGAATCTTGAGCAGCGTGCTCTTGCCCGCCCCATTCCGCCCCACGATCCCCACCACGTCCCCCGGCGCGATCTCGAACGAGACGTTGCGCAGGGCCCAGAACTCTTTCGTCTCTGCCGGTCTCCCCGCTCCTTCGGCTCCCGACAGTTCGCGGAACCGGCGCAGCGGTGCCGAGAAGGCCCCCGCCAGCGACTCGCGCAGGGTGCGGTAACCGGCCGGTTGAGCCCCCAGCCGGTAGCTCTTCCCGAGGTCGCAGACTCGAATCGCCGGTGTCTCCATGGTGGGGCGGAATCCCTTAGACAATGTCTGCGAGGCGTTGTTCAACCCGCTGGAAACAGGCCAGGCCCACTCCCAGCAACACCAGCAGCGCCGCAACCGACACCAGAATCGGCCCCCACGCAAACGGCTGCCCCAGCAGCGCCGATCGCAAGCCCGAAATCAGCCCCACCAGCGGATTCAGTGCGTACACCCATTGCCACCGTCCCGGCACCACCGACAGCGGATACGCCACGGGCGAGACGAACATCCAGATCTGCAGCAGGAAGTTGGTGACATAGCGGAAGTCGCGGAACTCGGCCACGAGGGCGCTCAAGCCCACCCCGACCGCCAGCGTGGCCACGATGACCCCCACCCCAAACACCGGCACCAGCCACTGGCTCGCATGCCAGCCGACCCCGCGCCACACCAGCCACGGCAGAGCCACCAGGCAGGCCACCGCGAAATCGACCACCGCGCTTCCCAGGGCGGCCACCGGCACCACCAACCGGGGAAAATACACCTTGCTGATCAGGTTCTGGTTCTGCACCACGCTCTGCGCCGCCTGCCCCACCCCGGTCGCGAACAATTGCCAAGGCAACAGCCCGGCCAGCAGAAACAGCGAATAATCTCCCTCGACCTTGTCGGCCAGACCCCCCATCCGCCCAAAAAAGAGCCAGAAGGCCGCCAGTTGCAAGAGCGGTTGCCCCACCGCCCACGCCGCCCCCAGCACCGTCTGCTTGTACCGGACGGAAATGTCGCGATAGACCAGAATCGCCAGCAGCTCGCGGTATCGCCACAGAGCCGGACCGTCGACCAGTTGCCACGCCCGGCGGGGTTCAATCACCACCAGCGGCGAACTTCCAGAGAGAGACGACGCTGCCCCAACCGCCTCCACCCGAACCGCGGTCCCAGGGGTCTCGATCGCGCACTCCCCACCGGGGGTCGTCTGCGACCCGCTCACCGGAAATGCCTGAGAACTCCCTCCGGGAGCCGGTTGAATCACTGCGAATCCTTTCTGGCAGAGCAACCCCGGAGCGGGCGGACTCCTCACCGCCACCCACCACGGCCGAAGTTTGGCTCGACCGGGCAATCTGCGAAAGGGAGGCTATCTTTTTCGGGCCATTGGTGTCAATTCGAGTCATTCGGCCCGGTTATTGGTCCCACTTCCGCGAGTCAACCGCGCCGGGACATCACACGGTCCGATCCGCCGCCGGGGGTCACAGTCTCCGGCCCGCGAATTTCCCACCACCTGAAGATCCTCAGCCCCCCCGTCCCCAGAAAAAGAAAAAGCCCCGGGCTCGAAGATCGAACCCGGGGACGTTCAGAGAGGGACTTCACCAGTCGACAACTGGGGGTCACCGCAGAAACCGCCACTAGAGACTGCGGAAGGATCCTGTATTGAACCGCTGGGGGCGATCGCCCCGGCGGGGAATCCAGTTCGATTCGTTTTCGGGCTGATTCAACTGCAGATCAGACGCGGGCAGAGGCATACGCAGAGGCTGCGAGTTCACCGGGTTCGACACGTTCCGGTTGGGGGCCAACAGACCCTGCGGAGTGCTGGAGCCGCCCGACATCTCGCCCACAGTCCGGGTCGAATTGAGCCGCAGGGGATCCAGCAGGTCGGAGGTAATGACCGTGACAGTCAGGCAGGCGGCCGCCAGGGCGATTGCCGGCAACCATCCCCGCCAGTTCGCCCGACCCGCCCGCTCGTCGAGCACGCGGATCTGTCGACTGACTCCTCCCCAGACCGAAGCCTCGGCGGCCACGTTGGCCGGGGACTGGGTGCGTGCCTGCTGCAGCACCTGCTGCCCCGATCGCAGCGACTGCAAATGGGTACGGCAGTCGGGGCAGGTGGCCACATGCCGCTCGGCCTCAACCTGCGCGACCACATCCAGGTCCTGACCCACCAGCAGGGCCAGATCCTGGCGGTACTTCTGACATTTACTCATCCACATGGTCGGTCTCTTCCTCGCTGTCACCCGGGACTGCGATTCGATCTTCAGGTCGCCGCTCGGCCTGCCTCCGCCGCCAGATCTGTTCAAATCTGGTGCGGGCTTCCGCCAGCCGCCACCGAATGGTCGCCTCTTTGCGGTTCAGAATGGCCGCAATCTCGGAGGACGAAAAATTCTCCAGGTCTCTCAGCACCAGCACCGTGCGGTAATGCTCGGGAATTTGTTCCAGCACAAACCGCACTTCCTGCTCGAGATCGAGTTGGGTGCGGGGATCGGCGGAGGCGGGATCGGGAGGGGTCTCGGTCCGGCTTTCGCTGAACAGCAGCGGCCAGAGCCGCCGCTTCCGCCGCCGCATGTAATCGAGCCCCAGATTCACCCCAATCCGGAACAGCCAGGGACCGAACCGCCGGGAAGGATCAAACTGCTCCAGCCGCTCATACACCCGCAGAAATGTCTCCTGAGACAAGTCACGGGCAAGTTCGCGGTCACGGACAAACCGCAACAGCACGCTCATCAACCGACCTTCATACCGCTTGACCAACTCGCCAAACGCGTCGTGGTCCCCCTTCCGCACCGCCTCGACCAGACGCGCATCACTCACCCCACCTCCCGGAGGAGGAGACTCGAGCGACTGCGTCCCGGGCTCAGACATCGTGCGGATGCGGTTGATCATACACTGAATACGCCGCCCCGCCGCCGGTCTGTTGGAGCCGGTTCAACGGGTCGTGCCGGGCGACACCCCCGGCATGGCGGACGACAGTGCAGAACTTGACGCCTGTTTATAGTCGCACCGGGACCCGACGGCAAATAACGCTCGGTGCAAGTGATCAGGTTGTGACTCCCCGGGTTCTTTTATCCAGCAGCCCCCCCAGAGGTGCCCGGGCTTCGCCACTCGGCGTCGTCCCGGCGACACCCCGTCTCAGGCTGCGGATCGAGATCTCTCTGAGTTAGAATGAAGCTCAGGTGGCTGGTGCCGTGGGATGGGAGCCCACCCCGTTGGGATGGGAGCCCACCCCGGGAAGAGTCGGCAACGCGACTCTCGGGAACCATGGACGATGTGGTCCCACGGGCGGAGTTCCACCCGTCCGAATTTCAGAGGAGAGAGTGAGACATGACTCGGAGAACCGCGCTGATGGGACTGGTGTTGGCAGGCTGGTTGGGCTGGCTGGCGGGAAATGCCGCCGCGATTGATCACACCACCGACACGCTCGAGACCGTCAAAAAGAATCTCGCCTCCAAGGGTGCGGTGCTGCTGGATGTGCGCGAGAAAGAGGAATGGGATGCAGGTCACCTGCAGGCCGCCCGACTGACCCCCCTCAGCGGTCTCAAAGAGAGCGCCCAGCTCGAACAGCTGCTGAAGGACCTCCCCAAAGACAAGGTGATCTACGCCCACTGCCGCAGCGGCAAGCGCTGCCTGAACGCCGGCGAGATTCTCAAGTCGAAAGGCTACGACGTGCGACCACTTAAGGCAGGTTATGAAGACCTGCTGAAGGCGGGCTTCGAGAAGGCGAAGTAGAGCCTCAGCCCAAAGACCTGCCGCGTTCGCCATCGCGCAGCGCCGCAGGTACGCGAAGCCATGGCCGGCCGCCAGTCGCGCTGGTCGCCAGAGACGGAGACGGTACGCGGGGTCCGGGGCGACTTCACGCCCCGTACCCCGCCCCGCAGATCCGGAGCCGCGCCGCCTACTGGTCGAACGGGAAGACGCGTTTGAAATCCCGTTTCATGTCGGCCACCACCCAGCCCCGCTTCCCGGCATCCGCCAGTGCCTCAACCAACTTGCCCGTGCTTTTGGGCTGCGCGTCGTAGGCGTATTCCCGCTCGGCATCGGTATGGTGCACGATCATCCCGAAGCTGGCGCGGCGGTTGTTGATGGTCGTGTATTCCAACATTGCTTTGTCGCCGTCGCTGTTGCCGAAGCACATCACGGGACGCCGGCCAATCAGTTGGTGGATCCCGACAGGCTTCCCTTCCTTGTCGTCGATGAAGATCGTGCTGGTGGTCTTCACGAGGACGGGGTTGCCGTCGCGCAGCTCAAACTTCGCCCCTCCGTGCGACCCGATCACCTGCTCGGGGGGGATCCCATAGACCCGTTCGCTCCAGACCCGCATGAAGTCGGCCCCGCCCCCCGAGACGATGAATGTCTTGAAGCCATTCGCCCGCAGGTAGGTCAGCACCTCCAGCATCGGCTGGTAGACGCACTCGTCGTACCGGCGGCCGAAACGGGGATGCTTCGCGGTGGAAATCCAGTCATTCACCTGCTGTTCAAACTCGTCGACCGTCACGCCGTCGTGGACCAGGGCCAGCACGGCGAAGAGCCCCTTGCCATGGTCGGCCATCAGGGCGTTGAGATCCCCAGCCAAAGTGGCCTTGACGTGGGGGTTCTCGGCCAGCGCGGGCTGCTGCCGGATCTTCCGCTGCAGTGCATCGAGGATAAAAATCGCCTGGAACGGCAGGGGGTTTTCGGGCCAGAGGGTCCCGTCGTTGTCGAAGACCGCGATCCGCTCGGGAACCGGAATAAAATCGGGTGATCCCTCGCGGGTCACCGTCCGCACATACTCCACCAACGCCTGCGTGGCCGCTCCGGCATTCCACGACGGCAGGGCGGTCGCCACGTCGGCGTCCTGGGCGAAGACCAGCGCCGCCGGCCAGCCGCAGGCCGCCGTCAGGAACGTACGTCGCGTCACACTCATCGCGCACCTCGTGGGAAGCTGGACAGATTCAACCCTCTCAACCCGGTTCCGTCACTGCAGTGCCGCCAGCACACCCCACGGAAAATCCCGGCAACACGTATTGTAATCTGGAAACCGGCCGGTTCTCCACTCGCCCCTGTCAGGTCTCCCGAATCCCGAAAGTCGTCTCATCAAACCAGCCCCCGACCCAACGCCGCCGAACGGCCCAGGCTTCGGCGGGAACTTCCCGACGGTTCCGCAGCCCCGTCCATTGACGTCCCACGCGGGAGTTGCGGTAATTGGTTTGAGGGGCGGCTGGCGGCGGTCCCTGGCAGACGCTCGCCCTTCTTGTGGACTCTCGCGGCATGACACACGACTCTCCCCCGCCCCTGTCGGGATTGCGCACCACGCTTGCCTCCACCCTGCGCTGGCTGGCGCTGGGGGGTTTCGCGTTCGCCCTCACCTATGGATTCACCCGCTGGTCCCAATCGCGGCCGGCTGCCCCTCCCGAAGCGGCCCCCCCGGGCATGGTCTGGATTCCCGGCGGAATCTTCACCATGGGGACCAACGCCCCCGAGGGATGGGACGACGAGAAGCCCGCCCACAAGGTCCAAATCGACGGCTTCTGGCTCGACGAACATGAGGTGACCAACGCCCAGTTTGGTGAATTCGTCGACGCGACCGGCTACCAGACCACCGCGGAAAGGGCCCCCACCGCCGAGGAACTGCTGGCCCAACTCCCCCCGGGAACACCCCCCCCCGACCCCGACACGCTGGTCCCGGGCTCGATGGTCTTCACGCCCCCGGCCCTGCCAGTCGAAACCGACAACTTCACCCGTTGGTGGCGCTGGGTTCCCGGTGCCAACTGGCGTCACCCGGAGGGGCCCGAGAGTTCGCTGGACGGGCGCGAGAACCATCCGGTCATCCACGTGTCGTGGGAAGACGCGCGGGCGTACGCGCAGTGGGCGGGGAAACGGCTCCCCACCGAAGCCGAGTGGGAACGGGCCGCCCGGGGGGGCGTCGAAAACCAACCCTACACCTGGGGGACCGATGCCCCCCGCGATGAGGCCGACAGCCAGCACCCGTTCCACGCCAATCTCTGGCAGGGAACTTTTCCGCACGAGAACACCGCGGCCGACGGTCACGCGCGGACGGCCCCGGTGAAGTCGTTTCCCCCCAACGCCTACGGTCTGTACGACATGGCGGGGAATGTCTGGGAATGGTGCCAGGATTGGTACCAGCGCGATCTCTACAGCCAGCGGTCGCGGACCGGTGTCACGCGCAATCCGAAAGGGCCTTCGAAAAGCGCCGACCCCACCCGCCCCTTCTCACCCCAACGGGCGCAGAAAGGGGGTTCGTTCCTGTGCAACGATTCCTACTGCTCGCGGTACCGTCCCTCGGCCCGCCACGGCTGCCCGCCCGACACGGGCATGTCGCACATGGGCTTCCGCTGCGCCCGCTCGGTCGGTCCTCCCGCGGCTCCCTGAGCCCCCGGCCTTGCACTTCGCAGTGGTCCGCTTCGGGTGTCACTTTCCGGCTGTCGGAATTGCGTCTCCCTGTTTCGTTTCTTCACCTTCTCTTTTCCTCACGATTCCCCCCCCTCATGTCCGACGCCGTCACGCCCATCGAAATCGATTGTCTTTCAGTCAAGCAGAAGCTGGATGCGCAGGTTCCCTTCAAGTTCCTCGACTGCCGCGAGCAGGACGAGTACGACCGGGTGAAGATCGCCGGGGCCGAGTTGCTGCCGATGAGTGAATTGGCCGAACGGGTCGGCGAGCTCGAGGCGTTCAAGAACTCGCCGCTGATCATCCACTGCCACCATGGCGGGCGCAGCCTGCGGGTGGCCCGCTGGCTGCGCGGCCAGGGCTTCGTGCACGCGCAAAGCATGGCGGGGGGAATCGATCAATGGGCCCAGCAGATTGATACCTCGCTGCCGCGGTATTGATCGTCGCCTAAGCGGCGTTTCCGGGACCGGTCCGGACTGGAATCACGCCCATCCCCATCTTGCTGGTCGCGAACCCGATGGCGTCGCATGGCCTTCCCGACCTGGTCAGGAGCCGGGGAGTTCACCGCCGGCGCAGCACAACCAACTGCGAACGGTCGGGCTGCATCGTCAGGAAGAACCGGGGACGGGGATGACATCCCTCCACCGGTTCCAGACGCCACTCGCGAAAAACACATCCCAACAACATCGCTGCTTCGAAATCAAACACCGATTTTCCCAGGCAAAACCGTTTCCCCCCGCCGAAGGGAAAAAACGCAAACGGATGGCGTTTCTCGCGTGTGGCCTGGGCCTCTCCCCCGGCGGAAGCACCGGCGGCCGACTCAGTGGGATGTTCTGTTCCCGGCAGCCACCGCTCGGGAAGAAATCGATCGGGCTGCGGAAACCACCGGGGGTCCCGCTGGGTCACCCACTGGCTGGTGAAGAAGACCGTGCCGCGCTCAAAGAGATAGTCCCGCAGGCGATAGTCATACAGCGACTCCCGCACCAGGATCCAGACTGAGGGGTACATGCGCAGCGCTTCCTGAATGGTGGCATCGGTCCAGGGCGCGTTGTTGATCCACTCACTGTTCTGCCCAGGATCGGCCGCCAGTTGGCTCCCTTCCGCGGCCAGACGGCTCTGCAGATCCTCCCGCTGCGCCGCCTCCCACATCGCCCACGACAGAACATTCGCCGTGGTCTCGTAGCCCGCCAGCAGCAGACTCATCAGGTTGTCGGTCAGGAATTCGGCGGGCAGGGGACCTCCCACCTCCGAGCCGTCGGTCAACAGCGTCAGGGCATCGGCCGGAGGTCCACTGGCCTGCAGTGACCGGACCACACGAATCGCGTCGCGCAATTGCGACTGCACCCGACGCTGCAGCCGCAGGATCTGCAGCGTTCGAGGCAGCCGCAGGACCAGCACCAGCTTCTGCAGCGGCTTGGGAATCCCCGGGAACCAACCATCGACGTCGGACACAATCTTGAGGAAGGCGTCATGGTCGATCCGGCCCAGCAGGACCTGCTCGGCCTCCTGGGGAAACAGCATCGTCGCGGACATTGCCAGCGAGACCTGCCGCGTGAACTCATAGAGATCCACCACCTGCCCGTCCTGGAGGGAAGCCAGGCTTCGCAGGCACTGCCGCAGGCTCATTTCGGGAACACGCCGCGACAGCATCTTCCGCATCGCCAGCACCAGATGCGTGCGATTTTCATCATGAATCGGCCCTTCGGTCGCCAGCACGCCCCAAGGAATCAGGTCGCGCAACAGGTCTTGCCCAAACAGGCGGAACGAGGCGGCCTTGGTCGCCAACACCTCCTGGATGTCGTCGGGATGAGACAAAAGAACCTTGGGTTGGCCGAAAATGGGGACACGCGCGACATCGCCAAATTTCTGGCTGATCTCCCGCAACACCTCCCCCACATCGAAACGCCGACGATACAGATCATGCTGGGCCCTTAACCCGGTTGGCCCGGGAACATCCGGAAGACGGCGGAAGGACATCGCGATTCGGCCTGGGGTGAGAGGCTGGCGACGAGAAACAGAACATCACACGGGACAAAGCGTGCCCTCATCCTGAATCAGCCAGATCCCGGATCAGAAGAGAACCGGCGCGGACCGCGCCGCCACCGTCAGCCGGCGATCGCTTCTTCCACCCCGGGATAGATCTCCAGGGCCTTGTCGAGCTTCATCAGCTCGAGGACCTCGAGAATCGAAGGGCACAAGCCGCACAGGTGCAACTGGCAGCCGGCGGCGCGGCACCGTTTGGCCAGCATCACCAACCCCCCCAAGGCC
>Ga0315904_10000853_pt1 | contig 48623 bp, 61 predicted proteins | sample LakEriMetagenome_6_FD_203529 | JGI IMG/M metagenome (GOLD analysis project Ga0315904, IMG submission 203529) | Freshwater fungal communities from buoy surface, Lake Erie, Ohio, United States - Buoy 12 MA120 | ecosystem: Environmental > Aquatic > Freshwater > Lake | place: USA: Lake Erie, Ohio...
CATATATTCTCTTTACTCGACATTCACACCATTTACAAGTAATGTAATCAATACCCTCAGTGCCTTTAAGGTTTTTTGATTTTTCGATTAATGCCTTTTGTTTTTTTAACTCTTGACCTTTCTCTTTGCAAATGGGTGAGCAGTATTTGACACCAGCGCCTCTGACTTCTGTTTCGCAAATTAAACAATTCATGTGTATACCATTTTTTATAGTATATATTTAAAACATCACCTTGCTTTTTGACAAATCACCCTAGCCAGTCATAAAATTTCCAAAGCCCCCACTTTAATTTTTCAAATGGGGATAATTTTCGTTCCTTTTGGAGTAACATAAAGTAAAGATTGCCTAATGATATTTCCATGATATTTTGGTTTTTAATCATTATTTTTATTTTAGTAGAATACGAAGAACATTTTCCAATTTGTCTACTTGCGACCATTACGTTGAAGCGGTTGTCTTGGAAATCCCGTAACATTTTTTTCTGATAACCTCGAAGCTTAATTCGAGAAATACCCTCATCCGTCATGGAATAGCAATAATTCTCCCCAAAATAAGCTACATCATCGGCACACTTAGCCAATTCTTGTAGTTCACTTTCTGTATAATCAAAAACAATATCAGGCGCACGGTACTCTATTTTACCATCCCAAAAGGGGGCATAATCAGCCGTCAGACCTTGTTCTATTTTATTGATTTCTTCTTGTATTTTTTTGGAAGACCAAACTTTACCTCTATTCGACATTATCTATATCTTTTTTAATTGACCCCTCTGCTTTATGTTCGGGAATGGCTTGACGAAGGGTTTCAATCAATTTTCGAGTTCCACGAATTTGATTACCAGCGGCTTCTTCCACTTCATACTCTCCGCTTTTTAATTCTTGAGGACCTTCCGCTTTCTTGATACGATAATCCTCTTTCAAGGACTTATAGTTATTTTCCATAATAACCATAAATTGAGCCATGTGCTTCACAATATCCATTTTGGCTTTTTGGAGGGAAGATAAAACCTCAAAGGCTCTTGGGTGCACACCCCCATTATCTATCTCCTCTAATAATTTAATGATAGCGTGTTCGGCAGTCTTCATTTGAAATAACAAACTCGATACCGTCAACTTATCCACCGTATTTTTTTCTCGAATATAGGCGACCTCGGCAATGATATCCCTATCTAAATAAAACTCGGCAATGGAATCGACAATTTTTTCGGCTTCGTTGTCCGCCAACTCCTTCACCGACATATAGTTCAGAAACCCGACCGTGGGTCTTTCGGGTAGGATACTCTCGGCTAATTTTAAAGAACTGACTAAATTATCATCACCGTTAATTAATTTTTCTAAATCGTCCTTTTCGTTTAGGACTTCTACCCTTTTGGGGTTTGGTTTTCTAGCCATAAAATATTATTTTGTTTGTCCAATCCAAGGTAATTCGAGGCGTTGAATTGCATTATCTATAATGATAGAATACTGCGCATCTTGGACAATAGTTTGGTTTAAAATTATGATTTGTTTATTTAAGTCGTTTTCGGATTTGGAAAAAACTCGAATATTAGTATACACCATATTACTCGCAGGCAATCTATACTGATACCCACCCGTGGCACTACGATTCACATTAGTAGTGAGTACCGCTTTAGAGTATATATTCTCCAAATCTGTTGTTAGTTCGGGGGTGGCGGAGGTTTCATTCCACTTACGAACCCAAACATCTAAAGAAATTTGTTGGAAACAGTTATTAATATTAAAATAATAAGCATACCAATTATTTTCTACAATATTGTTCGGTAGGATAAAAACAACATCCTCTGTTTGGCTCAAGTAACGAAAATAACGACTCGCATACAAAGAGAGTTTCCAACCCGAATTATCCTCGGTGTTGTATCCGTCCATCATTACCGTTTCGTACGTAACCTCCACAATATATCCACTCGTTACCGAACCCGAAGCCCAATTTTGGTAATAGGTGTTTAAAAATTGCACCACCTCGTTGCGAACCGCTATCGTAATCACGAATCCACCCACTATAGGTGTTTTGGTGATAAATTCCCCCCAAAGAGAGAGACCATTAAAGCGAGTAATTTTCAGTAGGGCGTTGGGTTGATAGTTTCTATTAGGAGTAATAGTGAAACTTAAAGGGGTGGTGGTTGTGCCCGCTGTCCCCAAAACCAACTGTCCCTTAACGGTATCTTTAGGGGTCGTTAATTTAGGACTCAGCTCTTTAAACCAACCACAAACCCCCAATTCATTTTGGTCGGCTTCCGAGAACTCCACAGTTGCTCGATACTGAACGGCAATCGGGTTATCGGTTGGGTTGAAAATAGACCGTAAATCATATTGGCTTTCCGAGAGTATATTACTCCAATTCATCAGCCGAGAATCCACAATTACCAAGTCATCGTTGATACGCAAACGAGTTGGGTCGTATTTCCGACTACCTATTTTAGGGTCGTATTGTTCGGGCTTGGTGATTTTTTCTTCCTCCATGGTAACCTCTTCCCCGAAACGCTCTATACTATCCCAAGATATGGTATCCAACTGCCCCCGAAGTTCTTGGGGTTCGTAACGATTAGATTTGGGTGCATATTTTTTCAGAGAAACTTTCCAATATACGGGTTGTTGCATAAAGTCCCGAAAAAGGTACGAACTTTCTATCTCATAGATACGATTGGTTAAGGGAAAGTAAATAATATCTCTTTTCTGAGGAGCGATACCAATACCCCATATGGACTCAAAATAATTTTTATCGATATGTACCTCAAAAGGCACTTCAAAATCCAACCCAAAGGGGTTGAAATTAATTTTGGAGTCGGGAAACTCGTTATTCGGAACAATAACTTTAACTGTACAAGGCTCATCCACATCATACAATGTCCACTCGTGTAAAATCACATCCTTCCCCACAGCCATAGGCACAGCACGGGCATACATCACATCGTGACCAAACATTCGGTTAATGGTGGTGCTCAAATCTTTGTATAGGACAACCGCTGGGTTGACTTGATATGGTCGAAACGTAAAATTCTCAAGCTTGGATAGGTTTGTAATAGAACCCTTTTCCGCAACGGTTAATATAGGTCGGAAACCATAGTACGGGTCGTCCGCATCCACTGACTGTTCATATAAAAGGGTGATGTCATGAATGGTTATCGGTCCGCCCCCGATGAGCGTGTATCGAAAATCGACATACAAATCCAAATTCGGGTCTAAATTACAAATAGCCGTTAGGTTTTCCACGGTTAAGTCCATCCACGAAGCCCGTACTCGATTGGTGATACCCCATCGGAATTCTCGACGTAACACCCCTATGCCCGAGATGTCTTCTTCCCAACCCGTCATTTTGGTCACCCACTTGTAGGGTTTTTGCTGAACGATTTTAGCAAAATCCCCAATATTTGTTAGAACAGTAGTACAACTCACTGAATAGACTTTTTATCTATATATCAAAAAGAAAAAAGCACACTCATACGAGTGTGCTTTAGGTGCGCCGTGAATTTTTTTTGAAAATTAGATATTCATATCCGTTACTTTAAGAGTGTTTCCATTCTCTTCAAGTGCTTTGATTAACTTGTCAATTCGAACATTGGTCTTATCAACTCGAGAGTCAATCATTTTTTTAACATGGTGGATGTCTTCATCTCGGTGATGCAACTCTTGGTATATACCATTTCGAAGTTCGTTTGATGATTCAGACATATCCCTACAAACATTATCTATACGAGAATAAATGTGTTCAACTTCCTTATTAAAATGTTCCTTTGTTAACCGTTTACCCAATTTGTAATATACAACCGCAATTGAAGTTATCAATCCGACCATAACTAAAGTTGAACAAGCAGTTATAATAATTGTTTCTATCATAATATAAAGTGTTTTTTAAAACGGCGCACTTTATCTTTACCCAATCAAGGATTTGAAATTTTCAAGTTCATCCCACACCTTATCGCCGAGCAAAGTAACCGCATCATCAAAATCTCGACGAGACCACTGATGCACTTCACACCATTTTTGGATAATAGCATCCTCAACGGGTTGGACGGCTTTTTTCTTGTCTTTCTCCTTTTTGGTTTTCACATACATCCATTTCGGTGTCTGGCTATACTTAGAGGATAATAGGGATTGCCAAAAAGTTACCGCCTCCGATGGGTTGATTTTTAAATGATTCATGTATGCGGCTTGAATAGGGTAGCGGATACTACACAAGCGATTGACCATAAAAAAATGTTTCCCTCGTTCGTGAGGACTTACGGATTTGAATTCCGAGGGTTTGGAAATCATGTCATTGATAAAATCAAATAAATCTGCCATATGATGTCTTTATTCAAAGTTAGAGAAAAAATCCGAACTAAAAGATTTGGGCTCGGATAAATATTTGCTACCACTCAATAACGTTTGGAGGTCATACTTAGTTATTTTTAAACGTTGGCTTCCAAAAATTCGATACGTTGCTCGAAAATCCCGTTGTATGGTTTCGGGAATGACCGATTTATCCAAATATATCAATTGCAAATTTCTTTTGATGTGTTCCTCCAATAAGGGCACGTCCGCCGTTTGTTTGCAGTATTTTTCAATACCTAAGGCAATAGTTCCCGTACAAAGAGGTAAATCCCCAATCGGCATCCCCAAGGGTAGGTCGGCGTATATCATTTCCGCTTTAGATTGGGTCACTCTATATTTTTTTTCGCCCTTTTTCCAAGTCCAAATAGAGGGTATCGAATCCCCACCATCGCCCAAAATAATTTTTTCCAATAAAAATTTATGGGTGTTCAATTCCTCCACCTCTATCTTGGACATTAAACTTACGATGATATCTTTGTTCGTGTTGATAAAAGTATTGGCATCAAAAAGGTCGAAGTGAGAGGATGCGGAAGCAATCCATTCTCCAAATCCTTGAGGTGTGATTAACTTTTTGGATTTGGAGTTCGGGTTAAACACCACGACAAAATTTTTATGGTTGTATTGGGCACATTGTTTCATATCCCCATCTCCCGTGATGATAACACTATCTTCCCCATCTTGAAGAAATTGCTCTGACCAAAGATACAGCAAGTCATCACACTCCGCCCCCTTTTCTTTAGAAACAATGAAGCCTTTTTCTTGAATGATTTGAGCAAACTCCTCAATAGAATGATAAAAGTTATCCCAATGCACCCCCTCATCCCTAACACGGTCACCTTTGTATTCCACTTCACCCGAACCCATCGGAATTTCTTTGCGCCAACTCCGAGAATCTAAGGTAAATACTACTTTATCGGGGTGTTCGAAATGTCTAATGGCATGAGAAACATCGGTTGCCACTTTGCGAACAAACATTTCTTGTTCCTTTTTAGATTGGAGCAACTTTTTGGATTTAGATTGCCCCCCAAACGCAAAAAGGGTTTTGTAAAAAAAGTGATGCCCGTCAAATATCAGATTCATATTGTATTATTTATTCGTTTTTGATAAATATTCCGTCTATAGTCTGCCCAGTTCTATTTTTAATCACCTCGTAGGCTTTTTGTAAACACTCCTCACTATCCAACTCGTATAGGGCAGATAATATAATCAAAACCACTTGGACATCCCCAATACTATCCACAATCTGCTCGAGGTCATTCTTGGCGATTCCTTGTGCCAACTCACCCACTTCTTCAATTAGCTTGATGAATTGTTTCTGTTTATTTTCGGGCTTTAGTAAATCCCTATCTTGTGCCCATTTCAAAATTTTGTCTTTCATAAATAATTATTAGCAAGTTTGATAAAAAATTAGTTTGTTTTTTGATATTTTTTGCTGATTATCATGGGGGTGGTATTATTCCAAGAAATGGAGTGATGTAACCTTGGGTTATTAGCTCGCATCATGGAAACTTTAACCCCACTTGGGTGCATCATAGTTGTTGTGAAGGCTTTGCAATATGTCCCATATTTTAAATACATATCCGTAATCCCACCCTTTTGGGTTTGGCTATCTTTTTGATTGATGGCAAATACGGGTATCGTCAAGAATAACTCGCCCCTATGGGCTAAAGTAGTGTACGTGTTCACATCTTCATTCATTGCCCCGATAAATTGGAAAGGTCTTTCCGTACTACAAAAAAAGCTATTCATACACTTCCGCTTACTGAATCGATAAGTACCCTTACCGTTATCTATCCCGCCAATGAAGTCGCCCGTTTGGGCGAAAGCTATGCTTAGGCAATTTGTTTTTTTATAGAAAGAAATAACCGTGTCAAACAGTTTGTCAATATCTTTAGGCATTTTCGCCCCCTTAATCCCTAGGAATTTATAAATAAATTCATAGTAATCATCATCTAGTTGTAGAAAATAAGTTATGCCTAATTTTTCGGCGATTTTAAAACAAGCATTTCGGGCGTGGGTTATGGTTCTCCTCTCATCAAAATTATTACCCTCATCCACGGAGTCTGCCATTTCCTTTTTGTTAAAAACAATGATATTTTCTTTCCCGAAATTTTTTTGATACTGAGGTAGTGTTTTGTCTTCATCATCTAAGACGAAATACAACAAGCCCTTATACCCACACTTATCAAGAGTTTTTTTAGTCCAAACATTATCGGGTCTGCCGTGCGTAAGGATAAAAACAGCAAAGTCCTTATTTTCCGAATGGTCAATCTTCATAATCTTCCAAGTATTGTTTTTTGATATCTTCACACAATTTTACATAACCCAATTCTATAGCCTCATTAAAATCAATAATGACTAAGGCACTTTTTTCCATCAAGCTTTGCATTTCGGGCGTGGCGTGAGCATAGTAGTCCGCTATTTTCTCGTAATGAAACACAGTGTGTCTTTGTGCCGCTTTGAGTAGGAATTTTTTTTCGGAGGGGGTGACATTGGACTGATTTATATCATAAATTAAGGCTTTGGTTTTATCATCTTGATACAAATCAAATATATCGGGTTGTTCGTTTTTGGGTTCGTAGATAGGGGCATCTATCTTCATCGTATATTTTTGGTCGTTTGGAGACCTCTCATTACTTATGATTTCCTCCCCGAATAAATTAAACTTCTTCATGAGCTTTTTTAATTAGACAAAATCATTTGACATTCATACACCGCAGCCAACATAGAAATTGCTGGGTCAATCACTTGAGTCCTCTGTGACTGATAATGAGCAGCCTTAATGACAATTTGAGGAATTTTGGCGATAAATTTCGGATGGTTTTCCCTAATATATTCGGGCAACTCTGAGCCTAGAGCCGCCAATACATCATCTACCTTAGAGCCATAATTCACCATTAGAAATTGATAGGTTTCGGTCGGGTCGATTTTATCCCCACACACCTTCTGAAAAATGTCGGCAAATGAATAGTTTAGTTTTTTAATATCTTCCACCTTAATTTCGGTCACGCCTTGAATTACAAAACTCTGAACTTTATTAAGGATGGTTCGCATATCGGGGAAGTTCCTTTTAACAAATTCAATCACCGCCTCTTTTTCTATTTTAATTTCAGCCGCCTTTAGAATAGACCACGTTCTTTTAATAAACTCTACCATCACTTCCTTTTCCTCTTCGATAGAAATAAAATCGAAAGAGATGCAGTTAAAACGAGATTGGACGGGCTCGGGGACTTTGTTAATATAGTTACAAGTAGCAACGAACCGAGCGGTGTGGGCGAATTTTTCAATCGTAGCCCTCAATGCCTTGTTGAACTGGTCAGAAGCACCATCAATCTCATCCAAAATAACCACTTTGTATTTTTCCGCCCCATCCATCAAAGAAATGGTTGAGCACCAATTAGTGATTTTTTCTCGGATAACATCCACCGAACTCTCATCGGACACATTAATATACAGAGTCGGGTAATTGGCAGCAAGCACTTTAGCAGAACTTGTTTTACCTAACCCAGGCGAACCGTAGAGTAAAAAGTTTTGATGCAATTCACCCTCACCAAATGCCTTGCGGATACGTGTGGGTAGAATGAGTTGGTCGAGATTCTTAGGACGGTACTTTTCGGTAAATAATTCTTGAATCATATAGTTATTTTTAGAAATGACATTTTTTCTATCTTATATACAGATACACATTAAAGGTTTTGATTAGGTAAGTTATTAACCAATTTAACCAAAATTTCCCCATGGCAACTTTTGGGGACACACCAACAGCCTAGAATTTTACCTTGTAAATCCTTTAAGTCTTGGAGTAAATGCTGCCCACCCCCATGTAAAATCCATTGTTCATAGGCATCCACTGCCTCCTTTCGAGAGTTTACTAGAAATTCAGCTCGGGTTTTTTTATCTTGGATGTGCGAAAAGGGGTTACCCCATTTAGAGGGTCGACCGATATAAACATCATAATCATCTTTTTGACAATGCACCACTCGACAAGTGGGTTTTTGGGGGTCGATTAAGTTCATAAGGAGGTGATGGGCTATATGTTTTACTATTATTTATTTTGGAGTTTGAAACCTTATAGTGTCTGCTTACCAGAAGTTGATAGTTAACTATTTAGATGCCATTGCGTATATATTATAGTTATAAGTAATATTTCTTAACACATTTATTTTATTATCTTTTTCTTAAAATCAAGTGTGTGGTTTATCAATGGATGGTTAAAATCAATTTCATTAAATTTATTCTTATCAATATCAATTCTAATACAACATTTCATAACATCAACATCATTTAACACACGTTCTTCCATTTCATCATTTTTAGGAATAAATTTAATATTATTTAATAAATTCCATCCTTTTAAACAAAATGGTTTTACTTTATAATTGTGTTTCAATTTATCATATTCAAAAACCATTCTTATACCTCTATCCATTAAATAATAATAATCCCTAGTCATATAAACACAGGGTTCAATTATTCTATTATCCTTCAAAATAAAACCATTATCCAAAATTGATTTTAATCTTTTTAAGTTTAAGACATTATGATATATTTCCATAAAATAAATGTTAAAATACTACTTATAACAAATGATAAACAACATTAAAACGATTGTTTATCATCAGACGTTATGTTTAATTAAAAATATTAACTAAACAACTTTATTCTATTTTCAACAGCTATTTTTTCTTCTTCTGTTAAATTACTAAACTTATCTAATAATTTTTTTCTACTCAATGCTTTTTTATCAAACAATATCATAAAAGAAAATCCTTGTGGGTCAAATCCCATTTTACTAATAGCTGTTGAAAACACTTCAAATTCAGCTTCACATATTTTACTAATTTCTTTTTTATCCATAATATAATATTTTTAACTAAAACATAACAACAAATAAAACACATTAAAACGATGTTTTATTTGCAACCGTTATAAGCAATAAAACAAAAATTATTTATTTTCTAATTTGTCTTTTACTCCATTTATCACATCAAGTACATTCGTCAATCCTTGCAGATTTTGTTTATTCATTAAAAACACCTTTTCGTAAATTTCACGTTCTTTTTCTGTCATAGCATCAAGTTCTTCTTTGCTAACAAAATCTTCTATTTTCACTTCTTTTTTCATATTGTATAATTTTTGTTTTACATACTTATAACAAATGATAAACAACATTAAAACGATTGTTTATCATCGGACGTTATGGCACATTAAAACGATGCCATAACACGGTATAGGCGCAAAACTACTGCTTCACATCAAAGTAATTTCCCCAATACTGCGGTTCATTTTCATTCAAATCAAATAAATGATTTTTGTCAAACTCGCTCTCAATTACTAAATCAGTATCATTCACATAATGCACCTCATACTCTTTTCCAATAATGAGTGCCTTACCTGTTGCATTACGCTTCATTTCACACTCATTTTTTGCAACCAATATTGTTCCTATTTGTATCATTTATTTGATTTTTTTAGTTAATAATCCGTTCTGCGCCTATACCGAAAACGTTAGCACTCATTTTCGGACAATACACCTTCATTCATCATATCAATCATTCTCTGATAATTGTACATATAAGGCGGATATTCTTCTCCTTTGAGAAATAATACTTGGTTTTTAACTGAATAATCCTGTGTAAAGTAAAGTGGTTGCAAACGCCTTTTATCGTAATTAGAACGAGAAAAACGAGTGCTAACATCACCTACCCTCAAGGCAGGGTTCAGTAGTTTATTGAACATTTGTGCTATTTTCATCTGTATTGCTATTTTGAAAGTTTGTGCTATTTAATCCTGCCCTGACGGGTAGCTGAATGCCGTTAGAGGAAATAAAAACAAAATTATGAATTTATTAATTCAAGTTCTTCTCTGATACAAGGTAAAATTCTACCATCATCAAGTTTTATCATAATTTTTTCAAACTCACTACCATCTAAACATTTCTGATTATCAATTGAAAGAATTTTACCTTCCAAGAAATCTCTTTCATCAGTCATACCTAAACCAATTGTTGTTTTTATTCTATCTTCTTTTTTCATATTGTATAATTTTTGTGGTTCTAAGCCTCGCCTTCGCAAAGCGAGAAAACGTTATGCTTACACAAACGGCACACCACCTAACCAAAAAACAAGAGATTTTCGAGTTCCGCTAGTAATGGGTTGTATTCGATGGGTTAGGTAGGCGGGATAGATGATGATGCTCCCAGCGGCTCGGCTCACGGTGTACCAATGTTGTGGGTTGGGTGTGGCAGCAAACTCTAAGTCCCCGCCCCGATAGTCATCACTTTCCGATAACTGAACACTGACTGCCAATTTTCGGCTCGAAAAAGGATGCACGTCCCCGATATCAACGTGCCAATCAAAATGGTCACCATCTGACCACTCGCAATACATAATGGGTTCGGTAAAATCCAAAGGCTCGAATTTATAACCCTCTTCATTTACCCACAAAACCATGTCATACAATCGACCATATAACCAAGCCCATTCATCGGTATAAGGTATCCAAGCGGTTTTACACATTCGGATATCTTGACGAATTTCATTTGAGATAGTGGCGGATTCCAAATTTAAACTCGGTATCTGCTTTCGAATATTTTGAAGTTCTCCAAAATCTAAACAACTATCTAAAGAAACGCTAGACATCCGAACGGCGTTAATTTCGGGATATGACGCATCGTCTAATAGAATCATTTTTGTTTAGATTTCGGATTAGTAAGTTCATCCCTCCAAGTACTTTCGTTGTTTTTCCCCGTAGACCAAGGCCAGGTCGATTTAGCTTTTTCGTAATCCCCCTCGTTATACACCTTAATCCATATCCTTTGTTCCCAATAACGGTCACACCCCCAAACCCCATAAACAATAAACCACATCCATTCGAAATAAAAATGCGGCTCTCTTTCACATCGAGGGGTTGACCATTTGTCTTTCCACATTAATTTTGATTTGGTAATACGAGGAATCCAAAACCAACTGTGGTTTTTCCTCCAAAAAATTTGGAATTTGGGTTTTTTGATACGCATATAATGAGTTTGTTTTTTACGCCTCGAAAGCCTTTGGTGGTATTACACCAATGTGGATAGGAATTCCTCTCTCCATGTGTGTGAGGAGGACAGTTCGGAGTTCTCGGGTATGTCTGAAAGAATCATATTTTGAATTTCTTGATTATTAAATTTCTGTCTGTAAAAGTAGCTTTTTAAAGCCGTTTATATTCCAAAGTTGTCGTCAAACTGTGAACCGTCTACTGGTCGGGTGGCGGGTGGGCTTTGGGTTCGGTTGGGTAAAAGTAAATGTGGTGTTTTTGTGTCGGTTAGTGCGTTGGCAAAACACCTCTTTTAATTTTGCGAAGGGTTGGCTGTCGAGGTGTTTTTTCTGTCTGTTCATTGTTGCACTGTCGGTTTTTTAGGCTTGCTTGTAACAAGATGTATAAGAAAGTTTGCTATCAGCAGTAGTGGTTAATTTGAAAGTTCCCACAAGCAAACCTTCTCATACACCCAACCGTTATGTGTAATTCTATTTAATTGTTACTTTATAACCAAGCTCCTTTGCTAATTTTATTGTGTTTTCTACAAAATTACTTTTCTTTGGATAACCACGCATAACATCAAATACATTCAATTTTTTATCTGATGATTCGAAGATTGTACCTTTAATTACCTTTTCCATTTTATTTAAGTTTTATTGTTATTTAATTAAAAACTGAATATATCTGTGACCGTTAGAAGTAATAAAAATTACTTACCTTTCTGCTTCATATCGTGTTTATACCACACATAAGAATTTACGAAGAAGAATTGGCTTGTCAATAGCCACATCCAAGTCATAAAATCTCTATCATTTTCAATGTCGTATGCAAAAGCAAACCAACATAATAAGCCAATTCCAAATAAAATGTATCTCATAATCGTAATTTTTATTTTCTTGAACTTACAATGCTTTCAATAGAAAGTATAAATAATACTATTGCTGCAACTAACCAAATAACTGCAAAAATAAATTGAAATACAATCATCTTAATAGCTTTAATAGTGTCCAGTAATTACCTTTGGTTCGCTACGCAATTGGATAAGCTTGGTGCTGGGTGCGCAAATTGAGTAGCTTTACCAAATACAATTTCTAATGCCATTTCATAAGAGACAAAACATCCATTATTTTCATAAGAGGCAAAATATCCATTATTTTTATTTTTCATGGTCTTACTATTTTGTATGGTGTATAATTACATACAAATCTAACACTTTTTTCCGAAACTCATATAATAACCCTCGTTTTTTTTCAAAAAAAAATAAAAGAGTTGTATTTATTTCGGGAAATCGGAATGGGTAGTCAAATCTACAATTTCCAAATCCGCCATTACGATTCCATCGTGACCCCTACGGATAGCTTCACTCGTGACCATTTTATCTATCAACTCCCCCGTTTCCATACCCTCTTTGCGAGCCCCGCTCCGTAAATCGAAATGGGGAAACCATTTCCAAAAAAGATACTCCAAAGAAAGCCCCTCGAAATTATACACATCTTTATCGGATACAATCAAGGGGTTTTGAAACTTTAATTTCACCTCTCGCACACTATGGGGTGGTTTTCGAACATGATAAAATGTCCCGTACTTACCTTGAGGGTTGGAATGCGTGCTTCGATAACCAACATATTGATTTTGTTCATTTAGAAAGTGTTGCCAGTTAGAAATATATCCACGCATAAGTTTTTCTTTTTTTAGAAGCCCATTCCACCACCCATGTCTTGTTGAGCGGCTTGGATTTGTTGAGCTAATTTCATATCCTCCAAATCTTGTTCTTGTTTTTCTTTCATCATTCGCTCGTTTGCTGCAATATCGTCGGCAGAAAGTTTCATATATCTTTCAATTACAAATTTAGGTGCAAAGATTGGAACATCGGTATCCATACCCGAGGCATCTTTCTTTTTGTCATAGATACCCATCATTGTATTGGCGATATTGACTCGTTGCTCCAAAATCTGCATCTCTTTCAGTTCCTCAAAGATATTGTCTTTGTTGTATCGAAGAGAGAGACACGCTTTCATCAGTTCATCCTCCGCTAACTCGGGATAGATTAAACCCACTTGAATAAAGAGGGGTTTAAGGAGGATTTCTTGAAATATCGAGCGAAGGCGATTAATGAATTTAAAGAAACGAATTTCTTCACGGTCGATACCATCAGCGGAGATGCTAAATTGACTCCCCCCATTTTCTTTATCAAAGCGACTGAAAGGTATTTTCGAATCTTCTTTAACCTTATCTTTGAAGTATTTCAAGGCATCGGTGTCTGATAAATCAAACCCATCACTAGCCAAGACCTCAATATCGGGGGATTCCCCATTTTTACTTGGGAATAGGTAGTTTTTATAAAATTGCATCGAGGGTGAGCCATTGATACTCAATTCCCCCGAATCATAATCTAAGTTAATATCCTCCTTATAAATGTTAATCATTTCCGCCAAAGATTCCTTAGCACGTTGAGGGGATTTAGTACCAATCGGAACGACCATTTTCATTCGGAATTGGGAGTTCATCGTATTCCATATCACACGGCTATTTTCCATAATCCTTAGTAAGTTGAACGAACGAACCATCCTTTCCACATAACTAACCCTACCAGTAAAATTACCTTTGGCGTATGAGATATAAATCACTTGCGAATCCAAGAGAACTCTCTTCATTGAGGGAACATCCTCGTACTGTACCCAAATTTTCTTAAATGTGCCATCACTGCCCTTTTCTACACCAGGGCGTAGGGAAATGGGGTCTAATTCTTTAAAACCCACTATATTTTTCCCATCGGGGTCGTAGATAATTTCAAAAGAGATGAAGCCGTCTATCATCAACTGGCGGAAATACCCCCAAGCATCGTGACCCTCAGAAAAGTGGAAATGGGTATAGATTTTTTTAAACTGTTGACTCACCTCAGCCACAATTTCCTTTTGGTTTTCGGGGGAGAGGATTTCCTTTAATTTAGTGGTATCGATATCGGCAAAAAAATTAGAGTCGTTAAAAACGATAGCCTCATCCGCAATAGTATCCACAATAAATTCTATTTCGGGGTTCATTGCAAACTTCCTTAAATACCCCCTACGAGCCTTATAATCCTTATCGAAAAAAGCAATGAATTTCTTCTGCCCCACGTCAGCGAGTGCCAAGGAGTATAAAAATTCTTCGGGTAGATAACCTTGATTACCGAACTCGGATTCAGTAACACCCACCGCTCGGGATTGTTTAACTACCATATCATCGTAGCGCATCCCCAAGTTAGATAAGGTTTTCAAACTTTTTGATAGTTGACCAAAAATGGGATTCACCCCTACTCGGTCTATAAAACCTGCCATTTATATTATTTTTTATTTTAGAAAAGATATTACTATTTAATGGTGCACTCACCCCCCACCTGGTGGTATATATTTTTTACGTTGCTGACTTGCCTTATCTCCATCCACATTATATTCCGTCAAGTTCTTTTTGTTGGTCAAGTAATCACTCCAAATGGATGCTAAACCCGCACCCTCTATTTCTTTGGGGATGTAATATGGTATTTTTTCCCAATCCTCTAACTCTACCAATATAGCACTTTTGATTCTAGGTATGATATAATTCCTCACCCCCCATTGGTATCCAATGTCTGCCTTTTCGTTAAATAGGGTGTACACAAAATTACTATTAGTCATATACTGCCAAACACGGTTTAGCGACCCTAATTGATTTTTATCGATAGCTTCCTCTGCACGGTATATATCCCTTTCAAATACTTTATAAAAATTTTCCAAAATCTCCACCTTTGTGTACTCGGGAAACATATTTAAATTTAGTCCTTGTACCACTTTATTTTTATTCCCCGAAACATATTGTCCGTGAACTAAAACCAAGGGCATTTTGTCATAATAGGGCATACTCTTTGCGCCAATTGGGTCATACACCCAAGTATAAATTCTACCAGGCAAAAAGAAATTTAACTTCCGAGCCAAAATCCGTTCACTCGTTTCCAAGAATTCATCTTCGAAAGGCTTGCGGAAATATTTTTCATTAAAATACAAAGCGGTTTCTTTCCGCCGCTTGGATTTATCCTTTTCCTCCTTATAAGCAATCAGTGGACTTTTCATACGCCTTTTTGGTATAAAAATTTTTCAGTCACTACAATAAAAACATAACCCATTTTCCGAGCATATTCTTTGGCAGCATCAAATTTAGATTTATTGATAATCCATTTTTTCAATTGGTCATTATGGGCAGCTATCTGTTGAATAGAGGGCTTCTGACCCGTGAGATTGGGTTTGGTTAATATCGATTCGGGTTTCACCTCCACCATATAATCTACAGTCACATCATCGGATTTTTTTACTCGCATGAAAAAATCCACATAATATAGATGCCCCTTGTGTTCGGGTTTATCAAAAGGGGTTCGGTATGGAATCCCAATCGGCTCGGATGACCAACAAATAATATCGGGTGATAAATCACAATAGCAGCAAAAACGATGCTCCCACGAAGAGCGATAAATTATCTTCGTGGGGTCGCCTATATATTTTTCTGTGTTGTTGAGTTTATAATATCCTTGCTTATACTTTGATTTTAAAGTGGGTTTGTTTTCTTTAATTTTACTCATAAGCAACTACAAGTTATGCAAATTTTCGTGGTCTAAGGATACTTTTGAGGTGGTGGCGTTCGGGTACAATTTTTTCCAACCTTTCCCGAAACCGTTTTTAATCATTTGGGTATAATAAGCAAAAACATTTTTAGATTTCTCTGGGTCGTACCCCCTCCAATATTTGATGATATCCATCATAGCAAAAGCAATACAATCCTCTCGGTCTTCCTCGTATTTGTATTTTAATTTTTTAGATGCCCCATCAGCCATGGCTCTCAGCATTTTTACGGCTTCCGTAGTTAGTTCACCCTTTTCTTTAGAGAGGGAAATTTCTCTTCTGAGGTCATCAGCATTTACGTAATGTGTCATTTTTTTATTGTTAATCGAGTCCACCAATTGTTTTTCGGTCTTTTTAGAGGTTAGTCACATCTAAATATTTCAAGAGTATATATCCATCAAATTATAATATTCATATCAATCAACTCTAAAACTATCTTCACCTCCGAATCCTCTATTTTAATACCCTTTTTCTGAATTGTTTGTTTAACAAAATCTGCCAAATCGTCGTAGTCTGTGGATGTAAATGGGTCAACGTCTAAACCCTTAGCGAGGTTATTGACCATCTCATCTTTTATCCTAACTAATTCCGAAATTTCATTTTTTGAAAATATCAAATTGAGTATAGATTTTTTATTATAGGTACTTTCGTTTAAAAACTGTTCGAAGTATTTTATTTGATTAGATTTTTCCATTTATAAAGATTTTTTAACCTGGACCCACCACACTACTCTCGCTTTTCAAGGCTTTTATGTAGGTTTCCAATTCAGCTATACATACAGTTATAGAGTCAAATGATAAATTAGTTTCGTTCTTTATGGTGTTTTCTAAATTTTTTAGGTCTTCAGATATGCTCCCCACTTTGGAAGCCACCATATCCACTAACTTATTAAATTTTTCGGGGGTGTTTTCTTTCGTCTTGACTTTATTTTTTAAATCATGTTCGGAATTATAAACACCCCACTCGTCAATTCTTAAGTTTTTTTTTACCGACTCCTTGACACTAATATTAGCCCCATCACTTTGGGCGGATAATTTAACATCCTCTTGGTTGCTTTTATTTTCCGCCTTTTTTATGATTTTAATGTCATTACAATTAGCTATGGAGGTTGTACCGTCATCGAATCTAATCACGACACTATTGTCTGCATCGTTACTACCAGTTACTATGCCTTTTTTTTTAAATACTCCACCATATCACCCGTGGAAACGCTTTCTTGTACTTGTATAAATTTTTTATACTCTCTATTAACCACGGAATACTCTTCTTTAACTTTAGTGATTTCATCCTCCAAAATAGCAATCAAGTCTTTAACCTCATTGGACTCTTTAAGGTCTTGGTCTTGGATATCCAAAAGTTGATTCTTTTTGGATTGGAGTTTATTAATCACGCTTGATAATTGAGACTTGCGCTCCTCAAACATTTTAATATATTTAGACTCCTCTGATAACATTTCCGTAAAGGTGTTCCCCAAATCGTAACTAGTGAACTCTTTTACCATGTGTTTTGCTTGGGTAGCATTACATTTTGGATAGAAAATATTTTCTTGCATCAAAGAATCCTCACGGTTCACAAAAATTTCATGACCCAACTTAAATATATCCATTTTACGATTAGAAGCAAAGTTCGGGGTGATAGTTTTGACATAATCCATCTCAAAGATGGTATGCCAATTTTCTACTATTTTTTGAACAATTTTAATGGTTTCCAAATCATTGCTATTAAAAATACCCGATTTTAAGTAAACTTGACGAAACTCATCCATGGATACCATTTTTTCGTTGATATTAATAACCACTTCATTATTTTGGTTTTCATTAATGACAGCCTTTTGGTTTCTATTGTAAACGGTGATGCAATTTTCGGAAACCGAAATATTAGGTTGAGATAAAATAGCAGACAACTCTACAAAATTAGAGGGGAGTTGTGTAACCTCGGATTCTGATAAAGGTCTGATATCCCCACCCTCTTTAATGAACACCTTACCTCGAATAGCAAATATTTCCGTGGCTTCATTAATGATAACGGGTGAATAAACTCTCGACACCGTAACATCATTCGAATCGGCTTTGAGTTGGAAACTTTTTTCCGATTCCAAAATAACATTGTACAAATTTTTCAAATTCACATCATAAGTGAAATTGCCCAATTTCTCCAAGAGTGTCGTGCGATTAGTTGCAGTTCTATTGTTTAAGTACTCAACTATCAAAGGCTCGATAGACGATAGGATAAAATTAGATTTGGAGTTTTTAGACTCATGTAATACTTTATGGATGTTGATATCCTCTTTGAATTTTTTAGCATTAAATTCAAGGATATTTATTTTTTCTTGCACTAAATCGTGCCATTGTAAAGTTTTGATGCCCTCCAAAACATTATGGATGCTCATCCATTCGGGAACTGCCGTGTACTGTTGAAGCCTTTCCACCAAATACATAGTTGAAGGTAGTTTAGCTAAATCAGAGTTTTTCATTTCTAAAAGAGCCTTACGTACGCCCATATTATTAAACTCATAAATACGAGTTTCCACCATTAAGAAACTTTCCACGCCCTCGCCTTTTAATTGGGATAGCTTTTCAATCAATACCTCTTGGATAGAAGATTCGAACGCAATCATTTCTTGTGGTTGTGCCATTCTAACTCGGTCGGCATAGCCTTGTAAAGCACTCAACGCCTCGTTACAAATAGCCATCACTTCAATAGAATTAGAAGATTCCATTAAATGAGAGATACGCTGTTTTAGGCTAGTAGTGTTTTTTAGAGCTTCTTTTTTCTGATGTGTTTCTATTTTTTCGGATAATTTTTCAGAAGCGTATTTGCCGCCCATATCCACAGATTCCATAACAGAATGAAAGCCACTTACTGCCGCATCAAATTTATACTTAACCAAAGACTCCATCAATGATTTTTTATTATCCTCAGTTCTCGCAGTCAAGTATTCAAAAATAGCCGACTTAACCTTTTCTACAAAAGGGTTGTTTTCGGCAATTGAGTTTTGTAACGCCCCATATAGTCTGATATCCAATTCGTATTTTCGGAAAGACTCCGTCAATGATGAAATACATTCGTTAACCGTGGAATGCCAATTAAATGGCTTCAACTTCTCAATCAAAACCTCAACGACCGACCACTCGTGTTTGTTTGGAAGGTTGTTGATGCTCTCTATCAGATAAGCCGCTGATGGGTAGCTGACTAAATCCGAACCTTTTATCTTATCGATACTTTCCGAAACCCCTAAATTTAAATTATTAAGTGATTGGATATACATTTCATTTGCTATGAAATTATGAGCCCCTTTATCTTCGGTAGCTTTTAGCTTTTCAATCAAAATTTCAGATAAGGCAGCCTCCACCATTTTAATTGTGGCGGGTTCTGCTTTCATATCGTATTCATTGTATTTAGTTAGGGTCTCATTACAAATATCGATTACGCTATTGGTTGTAGATATTGCCTTGAGTTCTTCGATGCGTTTTTTGAAATTCATTTCTTGAAATATTTTTTTATGTTGATTTCTATTTATTATATATATTAAACTTTTTTTCTCGAAAAAAAGACATTATTATTGTATATATAACACCCCATTAGATGCCGAAAGGGTGAATTCACTATCTATTTTTATCGCATTAATATTATTACTAATTTCCAACTGATTTAGGGGGGTGTTATAACCCGTTATTAAACTTCCAAGTGGGATGCCTATCCCCGAAATTTTTTGACCTATTAAGGGATATGTCTCTAATAAAGATGCTACCGTTGGATTGATATTAGTTATCAAGTTATTTGGGACGGTGTTGTCCACATTTCCCGTAAACTGTGCCGCATCACTCAAAACTAAATAAACCGATTCATTATTAGAATCCTCTATTTTTAATTCGATTTTAGTGATGGGTGTGGGTATAAATCCCGAGCCGCCGTCCACTACGTTGGCGGAAAAAACAACACCGCTATTGATAGTGGCTTGTACTACGGGTGGAACATAAGTTGGGGGTATCGTGGTCGGTAGGGGGAATAGGTTCACATCTATCATATCGGTGGATGTATATCCGTACCCTTGCTCCAACACCACAATTTTATCTACTGAGCCTAAAACATCAATAAGAGCCCTAACTTTGGCATTTTGACCCGTATCTGAAATAACCATGGCTCGATGTCCCTCATTTGGAATTACCACCCCACTACTGTTAAAAAAAGGTATTCGCCAATCATAGCTGCCTACATTACTTAGGTTTCGAGCAATTAAAGTCCAATCCGTATCCCCAACTAAACGATAGTATAGATTTATTCGACGAATCGGTCCAGTATTGCCCCAAGAAATGGGCAACACCCCGTTAGAAAAATATTTCTCATTCGAATTGGGTGAATTGAAAGTGAAACGAGGTTTGTTGTATTCCTCGGAAGAGATATCCACGGTATTGAACCCCGCAATTCTTTTGGCATTGCTCATTTCCGTGGTGCGGTCTAATACGGGGAAGTAAGTCTCCACCTCTATATTGAATTTAAGGGTAGTTTGGTTGTTATCTTGGTAAGAAAACTCAAAAGTTTTTTCCACCCCGTAATCCTCCGAAAACCCAGCTTGACACGGTACTCGAAATCCTTTGTAGGTGACCGAAAACACTTGATTTTTATAAAAGGTTTCAACCAAAGTTTGCTCAATTTTAAAAGCATCCAAATAAGTATCCGTTTCGATATTAATTTCGAAACTCATAGTAATAGGGATAGAATTTAAAAAGGCACTAAAAGTTTGCAACACCCCATTAACCTCCTTTACATAGTTACCCCGTACAAAACGGTGGGTCATCTTACCCGTATCTATGGTTTTGGAAGACAGCGTAACAATACCTCGGGGAATTACATCATAGTTCCCATCAGCAAAATTGCCAGTAAACTCCCCACAATCAAACTTTGGGTGAATGCAGTCATTCCAATTTAAAAAATAGTCTTGTAAGAACCTTTCATCCCCACCCATGTTATAAAAAAACGGAACATAAACAGTATCGATACTATCATCCCCCAAAACATTCTCATAGAATATTTTATCGTTTAATAAGTTCACTATACCCACAATCACGGCTCGTGAGTGAACATTATCGGTATTGTATTTGTGTAAAAATTCTCCCATATTATTCTATATATCAAATAATTTTTTCAACCTCTAAGTTTGAAAACCCATTATTTTTTTGCACCCCTACTCGATAATCGAAAATCTCCATAGGTAAGGGGCTATGGTTTATCACAAAAATATTTAATTTGGACTCTCGACAAGTTTTATGGAGCACGCTAAGGATATGATGGATACCCGTCATGTCGATAGAAGAAAAAATCTCATCCAAGAAGAAGAGATTGATACCCGAAAACCTCATTTTCAAAATACGCATCAAGGCAATCAAAACGGCAAAATCCATTTTCTTCCGCTCCCCCGTCGAAAGCTGCTCCACCGCAATTTCATAACCCAAATGTTTAATATCCACATCAAACTCTTGATTGAAAGTCACTCGATACTCTAAACCCAAAGCCGTGAGTACCTTTTTAATTTCCGAATTCAACAAGGGCAATATTTTTTTGATGGCTAATAACTTAATGCCCTTATCCCCAAAAATCTCATCCACCAAACCATAGAAATTGACTTTTTTGGTTTCTTGGTCTTTCCTTTGAAGCACTTCATTTTTACTTAGAGTCGATTTCTCAATAATATTTCGCAAAGCGGTAGTTTGCTCATCCTTACTATTAGATTCGGATAGTTGTTTCAAATCCCGTTTAGAGGCACTAATTTGGAACTGTGCCGAACTAACCCTACCCTCTATGTCTCTTTTACTCTCGACCAATTTTTTTCGCTTCTCCCCTAATTCTTGTAACTGGTCGGCAATACTCTGCATCTCCGCCACCACCTCAAGGTCTTTTTCCAAATAACTTTGGAGTAAATCTTTGTGATAATCAGTACTTAAATTGGTTTCACAAGTGGGGCACTGACCGCTTTGAAGTAATTTTATCTTAGTGTTGCGATTTTTATTTTCATATTGAAGATTATTTTCTTTTTGTCGCCAAGAATCAATAAGCCCCTTTAATTCGGATTCGGCATCGGATAGTTTGTTTAAGTGCTGCTCGGCACTTTTAAGAAAACCCTCTATTTTTCCAATCTTATCCAACAAATCTTCCTTTTTGCCCTCCGCCGATTCTTGCAGTTTGGCACTTAGTGCTTCTAATTCCAAGGTCGATGCCTCGATGTTTCGACCCAATACATTTATCTCTGTGGTAAGTTCCTCGACCCCCTCTTTAAATTCTTTGATTATAGACTTAACCTTAGCTCGTATGTGGGTAATAAGCTCTAAACCAAAAATACGGTCGATGATATTTCTTTTATCGCTCGGACTCATATCCATAAAACTTTTAAAGTCATTTATAGATAGCGATATCATGTTATTAAAAATATAGTAAGGAATACCAAGTATCTCATCTTCCAAAAAAGTTTGGACATTTTTCTTCCCCGCTTGTTGGTATTCTACACCATTAATAAATAATTTAAAAAAATTGGGGGCAACCCCCCGCTCAATAGTTATCTTTTCCGTATCATTCTTTTCCAACTCTATTTTGATATGGGCGTGTTTGTTGAAACGATTGGCGATGTGGGCTAATTTCTTAGCATCCAACTTTCCATATAAGCCAAATTTGATGGCATCTGAAATGGAACTTTTACCCGCCCCGTTTTCCCCTAGCACAATATAAAAATCCCCTTGTTGGTCATCGAAATTAATGGTTTGCCAACGATTACCATAAGAGGCAAAATTTTTAAAACTAATCGACCGTATTTTCATAATTTAGTTAATTATCATTTCGTTGTTTTTTTCCATATCTCGAAGAGTCTCGTGATACAAAGCCAAACTAGTTTTGGTTAAACGCTCTTTAATTCCCGTGGTGTATACCAAATCTTGGATATAAGTCTCGATTAAATTTACAATAGATATAGAATCGGGTGCTTCCATATCACCATCCTCCTCATCGAGGTTTTTTTCCTCACCATCTTCCGTTAAGATAACGTGGTTTATTTTACGATATCCCGTGATGTTTTCTAAAAAAACAGAGAATGGGAATTTCAAAGACCATTGGGTGGTGATGTGGATGTCTACAAAATTATTATGAAACATTTTCTGAATGGTTTCCAAATTTTGTTCTAACAGCCACTCCAAACGATATCGTAAAAATTTGGGGGAGTGGGTGTTGACCCAGGATTGCTCCTCCAAGGTTTCCAAATCCACCAACCAAACAGATTTCGGGTTGCCCGCATCGGAACGAGTTAGTTGATAGGGCGACCCCAACATACGAATATTTTTATGCTTCTGAGCATAATGAATATGACCCGAGTATACTTGTTTATAGTTGGTGAAAACTTCGGGTTCGTTCCCCTCCTCCACTTTCACCGTTCGGTTAAAGGAAATACCCCGAACATCCGTATGACAAAAAAGTAAATCAGCTTGATTTTGGGGGTTTTGAACAAACTCCCTCAACTCACTCGCCGACTCTATCCAAGGCAAGAACATACCCGTAGTTTGTCCAAAACGAACCAATTGAGGTTTTTCAAAAACAACAACATTTCGAGTATGCTTGAACAATTTCATAGAGTTAATCTCATTGGTATGCTTCATAAAAATATCATGATTACCAATAATGATATACACGGGCAAAACCTCTGCCAAAGCCTCAATGATTTCCATTCCTCGGTTCATCACATACAAGTTGATAGCTTGGCGAGAATCAAAAGTATCCCCACAATGAATCAAAATATCACCTGGTCGATACTCGGAACGAATCAAAGGGATGAGAAAATGAAAAAAATAATCCTCCATAATCTCCATCCACTCTTTAGAGTTATTCCGAACCCCAAAATGGGTATCAGAAATCAGCCAAGCCCTTCGGGCATCTATATTCAGTACGCTCATTAAAAAAGTCTTTTGATGTTTTTCTTGGCAAAGATATTATACTTACCATCCAATTCTCGAATGATACGGTCTTGGTATGCCGAACCCAATTCATTGAAAAGAACATCATAAGGGGCGGTCATGAATTCGGCGATGGCGATAAAACGTTCAACCATAGTCATATCTACCGTATCCAATCGGTCGTCGAAATAGTAATAGATTTCCGCTAAAATGGATTTACTGTTTTTGCGAGTTTTTTCAAAATCACCACAATAGGGGGATGACCGATAAATATGATAGAGGTCTTCTTGTAGCTGATTATCGATGTACTCTTCATATAAATCACTCGTGGTGTCTTGAATGACTCGAACCTCGCCAAATAACTCATAATCAATATCGCCCCGATTAAAGCTGTTGTTAAAAATTTTATCTTCTTGCATTCGTTATTCGTTAATGATTTGTGAATCGGGGTCTTCGGATATGGTCATATAATCATAATCAATTAGAAACTTTTTTCGAGAATTTTTATATCCGTCATCTCGATTGGCTAATAATTTTAACATATATTCTCGATTGGCGTGCATAATTTCATCTTGAATGATACCAAACATGGCATCCACCGTATGCCCCAATCCCGAAGACTCAGAAATATTGGTAATATTTAAATCGGTAGAGCCAAAACCTTGTCTATTGACTTGAGTTGCCGTAATAATTGCCCATTCGTTTCGCATCGCCATGGCTCGCAAATCCTCGGCGATTTGTTTAATTTTCATATACATATTCTCACTATTTGGATTTCTCCAATTTTTCAGAATATTGATATAATCCAACACCACTACTTTAAATTTCATTCCCTTCATTTCCTCCATTTTTCGCAACCACATTTCTATGTCGGGCACACCCGCTGAGGAGGTGGGGAACTCTTTAATGTACAGCCGACCAGGTGTTTGTAAGTTACTATAACCGATACCCGACAATTTTTTCTTAAGGGCTAATTTATCCCGAGCAAAATCCCCATATTCTCGCATACTCACCCCCAACATATTCGCCCCTAAACGTTTGACAACTTTGCGGTCTCGCATTTCTAAGGAGATGACTGCCGTGTTATAACCCAACCTAACCGAGTTGGTGGCGACATTGGCTAACCAAATAGAGTTATGACTCAATATGCCATTTGTATAAAAACGTCTATTCTCGTCTGAAAGTTGTAAATCGTACATATTATCAAAATTGCCTGTTTGGGTAATACAGATTACTTCCTCTAAACCAGATTCGGTTAATATGAAATCACCCTCTTCAAGTTCATTTGTAAAAATTTCCACATACTGATTCACCCCCAACAAGCATTTATAAACAATATGCGTATCTGCACATTTAAGGGTGTAGTTTTTAGTCCTAATTTCCCAAATTTCATATTCTACAGTTTTACCCACGGATTTAATATCAACCCACCCACTATCCGTATAAACCTCAAATATTTCAGAGCCATCCCCAAACGTAAATGTTTCTACAAATTTTTTGAATGGTCTATCTTCTTCTGTTTTTTGAACAAACCCTATTTGCATAATATAGTTTTTAATTTATATGACTAAAAAATTAATTAGTTTTGTTAATAAAATTTATACAAATTATTAAGGAATGAACCTTTTATGGAAAGCCCCAATTTCTATCTCTTCAACCAAACCCGTTTTTTTATTTCGGATTTTAATTTTAGTATCAGATGCGGCACACTTTCCAATTTTCATTTCCCCGATAAAACAAAAAAGAGCTTTATTATACCACCCGCCGCCTAAAACTAAGTCAAGATAAGGGTAGCCCGTAGAGAAAGTATCCGATGTGGGTTGTTCGTGACTATCGGGGTTGAAAAAATCCAAACCCTCATCAAACCCGAATTGGATATTATTTCTATCAGTGATGATAGATTTGGCGGTTTGGACAACATCTTTGATGTTCTCAGCATTGATTTTGGTGTTTTTCAAGTAGGATATCAAATCCATCACCGAAATATCCAAATTCTTAAACTCAATCCAAGATTGTACGGTTTCGGTCACCCAATTAGCATCATATTCTGATAGGTGAGTTTCAAAGACCATTTCAATCTTGGGGGCGGTGAGTTCCTCGCCCAATTCTTGCATTTTAGCTATTTCGATACACTGAGCCGATGTGGGTACTTGGGTGTATTTGTGGGTAAACTCGACGGAAATTTCGTACAATTTACGAATATCGGGAGAGTCAAAAAAGCGAGGCTTGACAATATCTAACAGCTCTTTGTTTGCCATCAGATAATGATAAAATATTTTTTCTAAGTGTGGTGCTGTCATGACTATTATATGCAAGTTATGTGAAATAGTTTATCCCCAAGGCGTGGAAATCAATCGAAACCCATCTTTCTTTTTTTCTAACTGAACCGAGGTGGAAGCATCTACGGGATTTGTTAACTCGTCCAAAAAAACCACCAAGTCTTCTATGTCAGTAAAGTGATGTTTCATCCCACCCCAAATTTGTTTAGCCGTAAAATCTTTACTCAGTCGGTTCGCCTCCTCTAAGACAAAAACCAACGCATAACACAAATCGATATGCGTTGGATAATTGGGTAGTTCTTGATAGATATTGAGTAAATATTTGATAGGTAATTTGTTTGTATTAATCAACATCTTCCAAAATATTTTCGATATCCACGTCTTCCAATTCGCTCAAATCATTGATGTTTGGAAGCATGAATGTTTTCTTAATAATATTCTCATCAAGTTCTCGCAAAACCTCTTGGGTGACAACCTTAGTTGTGAACAACTCATTTGGTTTAATGGTATCTGCCAAATGTCGAACCGCTATAGTTCGAGCGGTTTCTTTGCCCTCGAAATATAACACCTCTTCGACCCCACCCCCTCGAGCAACGGTAAAGCGAGTTTTGGCTATTTCGGCTTGTTCGGATGGGGTCTTCTTCCCAAACTCTTTTTCCGTTAATAATTTACCCCTTTGAATGCCACAAGTTTCCCAATTCATATACTCCTCTAACCCCACGAAACGATTCATACCTCGAAGGAAACTAATATGAAATTTAATAGGTATTGGTTGGGCAAATCTATTTTTCGCAGGTTTGGACGTGACGATAATGCCCGATTTATTCGTCCCATCCTCTTTCAGTTGGGCTTTACTGAATTGTAAAATAATAGAGGCGTTATAGATAGCACCACCCCCACCACTAATAGTCTGACCTGGGATATAAGACCCGATTGAAGCATAAGTGTGGTTGGTGAAAATGAACGGGATTTTAAATTCCGCCAAGTCCGTAGTAATGACCCGAAAAAGAGAGCGGAGGTCTTGTTGTTTGGTCATATCCTTTTTCTCGCTCCCACTCGAAGCATCGGTTTTTTCTTTCGTGGTTGCCAAATTTCCTAGAGAGTCCAAAACCAACATAATTTTTGGTAATGCTACCCCCTTTTCTTTTGTTTTTCGCAGCGTTTCGCATAAATTAGCGACAAAATGTCGAACCTCAGATGAGGTTGCCACGGGTTGGTAACGAACCTTTTCGGGATTAATACCAAAGTTCCTCATAATATCCTCATCAACCGCAGCCTCCGAATCGCAATAGATAATGTTATAGCCCATTTTTTGTGCCTCTCGACACGCATTTAAAGTGAGGAAGGTCTTACCCGTTCCCGACTCTCCAGCGAAGCAAATCGAACGAGAGTTGGGAATTCCACCAAACAGAGACCCCGTCAACTGGGCGTTCAAAAGGTAATTTCCCGTATCGATATATTCTTCAATTTTCGAGAAAGTATTTTCCGTAATAATTGAACCCTTGGGGTTGATTTTGGATAGCACACTATCCAATTCTGAAAAAGAAAATTCTTTTGCCATAGTATTTGTTTTTTTTAAAAAAGTGCCGTTCGGACAAAAAGTTCTTCGGGTATGGATGGCATACCCATAGCATTTAAAAATCGGTTAATAGGTTCAACTAAACACTTAGAAAACTGAACATCATAATCCACATCGGGGGCTAATTCCATAGGAAAATTCCCTGGCAGATAACCAAAAATATTCTGTTCCATCGACCCCTTAGTTTTTGCATAGTAATATCGAATTTTATCCCCCGATTTAATCAACTCGTATTTATTTTTCCACTTGGAATTGTGTACTAAATAATTATAGTGTCCAGCTGCTCGAACATGGATGGGGCAGTTCATATTTATTACTAACGCATCTCGGTCGTTAGCGATACCCTTTTCGTAATCACTAAGACTTGAGGACATGGAAATGGTTTCAATACCCCCCAACATAAACTCCTCTTTCTCTTTCTTGAGGCGTTGAACAAATTTTTTGAGGTCTAATTTATTCCTTTCTTGGAATAAGATAATAATCAATTCTTTAAGTTTTTTTCGAGCAAAAGCGGGGGTGGAGCTTTGTACAGTTTCCACACCTTTAGCATCGATTTTACTTTGGGGTTTATAGAAAAGACCATCACCCTTGCCCGTTTTCCAAGCCTTGTCCATCACATATTTTTTCTTTTTCAAGAAAATTGCCGAATAGGATAAAGTTTCGAACTCCAAATTTTGAATATTGGTCGTTCCCGATTTCTCGGAAAATTTAGCAAAGTTTCTATCTAAGTATTCTCGTAACCTTAATTTATAAATTTGATGTATCAGTTTTTGTGGCTCATCCGACCAATCACAGCCATGGACAACCTCTTGGAAGGTTACATAAACAGAATTATGAACTAATATATCATTTGCAATAAACGAGTGATTTTCTGGCATTTCAATGTCGTAAACAAACTCATCATCAAAATACCCATCTGGTTCACACGCTGTAACTTCAACAAATTTTTGATTCATTAATAATTTTATTTTTTAGGTTTAAAAAGTTAAATGGTTCTCTAGATTTAGTATGTTCGTATTCCCATACTGTTATAATTTGTACGCCTCTTTTGTTTAAAAGTTCTGATTTTTTTTCATTGTCAAGTAACCAAATTTCACTTGCTGATTTATTAACAATTGGTATAATATCAGTTTCACTGTACAGTAATGGGTTTGCATGGAAAAGGTCACCATTATATTCTACACCAACATTTAATTCCAAAATATAATAATCAATAAAAACATAACGATTACCTAAATTAACACCATATTCTTTGTTTTTACCCGCAAAATATGTTGTATATCCATCAAAATGTTTATCTAATTCAGTAAAAAATTTATTTGCTAATTTAGAATGATATGTTTTCTGTTTTGACCAATACTTTTCATAGTTAATCGTGCCTTCAGTTTCACCGTATTTGAAAATGTAATTTTCAAGTATATGCGCTTTAGATTGATTTATAGATTTTGCTGCTTCATAACCAAATTTATTAACCATATATTCAAATGATTTGGTTTTCTTTTGTTTTTGTTTATAATCGTTAAAACGATTGATGCCCTCTACTTCTCCATATTTTTTTGTCAAGTTACGTTTTGTTACTGCACGTGATTTATTAAACTCATCAAAATCTGTTTTGGATATACCATACTTGTTTGATTTATATTCAAAACTATTAGAGTGAGATTGCTTTTTTCTGTATTTGTTCCAATGAATTTCCCAATCAGAACCGTATTTTTCCTTAAACGTTTCAACTGTATTTTTTACAAATGAATCCCTTTTTTGTTTATAAATATCATCTTCTATTTGAAAGGCATATTTAGTTATCTCGTTCATCAAGTTGAAAACTCTACCTTTGTTTTTAAGTTCATATTCTGGGAATTTGTTAGACAGACATTTTTCACAGACTTTTAAAGTATGGCCAGTAGTTTTTGTAGTTAAAGCACTTTTTCCATGTAATTTTCCATTAACAATTTTAGTATTATAATAAATAATTTCACCGAAACAAGTAATACACTTAGGTAAGTTTAAGTCTTTAACAAATGATTCAATTTTTTCCATGTGTCTCCATATTTTTTTTATTTATATATCTGTATGGAGATACTAAAAAATTACATTTTAACTAATAACCATCACTTTATCACCTGGGATTACTTCTTTTGCAGTAATAACCATTTTTTCATTGTTTCTCCAAATAATTAATGAATGGTCCCCAGTAACATAAACTATTTTACCATCTGCTGTTGATAATTTATATCTTGGTTTTTTAACTTTATGTCGAAAAACACGAGTTGGTAATCCGTAATACAAGCTGTTCGAAGTTTCATCCCAATTGAGTATTTTATAGTCAATAGTCACAGATTCGTGCCCATACGGTGTAACTGCTGATTCATGTGTACCTGAATTGAAAATTGATTCAATTGTTAAATCACCAATTTCAGTTCGTATAATTGAATCAGCAGCAACAGAATCCGTATCCCCATAAACTGATACATCATTCATAACTCTAGCTACTCGAGTTAAACCCAATTTTTGATGTAGCTCTTTATCTCGATGCCAAAACTCTAAAAAATATCGATTCATAATACTCTGAACAAACTTAATTAGTTCTTGACCTTGGAGGGTGATTGCCTCAGCTACTTTAATATTAAAACCTACAAAGTAAGCGGATGCGGTCGCCCCATAACAACTGTTGATAAAGATTTTAATCGCTTGTTCCTCATTTTTCTTGATGTTCATCAAAGTAGTCAACCTTTCGATTTCCGCTTTAATATCCTCTCGACTTGCCGAACTTATATCAAGTTTTGAATATTGTAAATCCATTTTTGTTTTTTTATTCTACCTTTCCTAATGTCAAAATCGTATTGGTTTCCAAAGAGTGGAAAATCAAACGGTCATCGGAGATGAAGGTTTTCGCATCCTCCTTATCCAAAAAGGCGAATTGGTTTTTATACACCGAGGTGGATAATTTTACCTTAGTATTATCTACTTGACACAAATTATAATTATAGGATTTGCCTCGAGCCGATAATACCCCTTTGTTTAATTGAAAGGTGAGGATTTTTTGGTCGGAGTCAATAGTACCCAAAGAGGCAATTTTAGACTGAATGTCTTTAGTCAAAACAAAATCCACCTCTGCGGCATCTGTGTTGGCTATTTTATGCATCAAGTCATCGGAAATGTGAGTAAACAATCGGAGGCTTGCGCAAGGGAAAGTGATTTCCAACTCGGGACTTTTGAGAATAATCTCCACCCCGACATTTTGACCATCTACGTTTTCGGTTTCGATACGCATGGTTACTTCGTTGCTTGTGAAATGGGAGAATGCCTTAATGAGCTTATCCAATGAATAGATACCAATCATAATAGTATCCGAAATATCATCCGCATCATATTCGAAAATCAAATTCAAATCGATTTTAGAATATTTTACAACACTCTTTTCGGGGGTGTGGGTTTTAGCTTTGAGACAATCACCATCTATTTCTAACAACAACGTGTTTGAGATGGATTGAAAGCGTTTCAAGAAGGTCACCAACTCATTGGTGGATTGAATTTTAAAGTTCATGATGTAACAATAAATTTAGTGTGAGAAATAATTTAATATGTGTAATTTGTATTTGATATGCAAGTTTTGGGTAAAGGTTTTTATAGGTCAAATTCTTCGTCCAAATTAAAATATTCTACCCCATCAATCTCCTCGGGGTCTTCGACGGTCAACAGAGATTGGAATAAGTTTTTCGAGTTTATGGAGGATTTAGATAGAGTAGGGTCGGTAGATTGATGAACAATTTGCTCGGCTTGTTGTCGCAGTATCTCTAATTGCCCTAGACCTTGCTCCAAACCAAGAATAGTTTGTCCTATTTTATGATACTCGTCTTGAGACATGGCTCTTAATGGAATGTTATTCAATCTTTTTCGGATAGGTTCTTTATTGGTTATTTTTTGTAGGTAGGCATCAATTTCGGCTTGGGGTCGCCAAGTGGTACAATCCAACATGAATTTCAAATATTCTTTTTTGCAGCGTTGGTATTCTAATTCTTCGGTATCTACTCGAATTTGGTACATAATTTTAGCCAATCGCAAATGAGCTATGCGGTATTGATAATCATCCAAATAATCCTCGACTCGATTATAATTAATAACCGCCCCATTTTTTACAAACACTAAGATTTCGGTCACGACTAATTGGGTGGCTTTATTCACTCGCATCTTTAACTCTTCCCATTCCGCCACCGAACCTTTGTGTTGAATTAGAATTTCGACCTTTTCCGAAGATTGGTTCACCCACGAACTATTAGGAAACGCCCCCATAATCTGTTGTAGCTTTTTAAGAAAATGGGTATATTTCATTAAAGGGGGTAAATCCAATATTTTAATGGTTTTGTTTTTTTCTTGGGTCTCGACACAGCCCGAGATGAGCCAAGACCTATCCAAACCTTGGTGGCGATTTACCTTCCCCGAAAATCCTTGGAAATGGGGCTTCACCTCTTTGATTTTTCCCTCTAAGTATTTTTGAATATCTTCCAACTTTCGAGGTAGGATAGTAGTTTTATACCCCACACCAATACCCACAATCATAGTGGTCAAGCCAATCGGGGCATCTAACCATAAGGGATTCCAACCATCATTATCATTTTTGGCATTTAGGAAATGATTCTTTTTGATTATTTCGGAAACTTTGGGGTGAATTTTCACCGAGGTGTATCGAGCCGCTGATGCCGTTCCATCCACGGAAGAACCGAAAAAACCATCTCCCTCCAGTAGGGATAAACTGTTCCCATAAGGGCGAGCTAATTTATTGATAGCCCCTACCAAGGAAGCGTCCCCATGATGATATCCATCAGAAATACAAGAACCCACCACAGCAATTGTTTTTTGAAATTGGGTGGAGGTGTTCATTAAAATAAATCTTTGTACATTGGTGAGAGCATCGTCAAACGAGGGGATGCCCCTATGTTCCAAAACATATAGGGCATAGTTCCGAAAATTTCGGTCAATATGTTGAGAAATAGATAAGGTTGAGGTTTTTGACATTTTTTCCTTTTTTTGTTATATGAAAAAAATACCTCAAAGTTTTATCGATACGGGTTTCGAGATATGAATTTTAAGGGAATTGGGTTTTATGGGGTCGCCCAATAAACCTAGCGTAATTTACTCGGAAAACTAGTTTCAGCCTAGACTATCTTCAACCAATCACCGCTTGGAACAACCGCTGAAATCGACCCTACATCCTCGCCTTCATTTCTGTAATAATATCCGCTCTTTGCATTCCCAGCTTTTAATTGTCGAATGATTAAACTATTTGCTCGACTATCAGTATGAGGCGTATGAGGAGTATTTGTCATTGGTCCAGTTATCGCCACCGCAAAGACGTTTGGTTTCGTCCGCAATCCAACAACAACTCCATCTGAATAAACCGCTTTTTCCTTGCGGTCACCAGGATAGTAGTCCTCGTCGGGAACTTCCCGTCCCGCATTATAACCCGTTGTTAAATAATAACCCTTTTCTTTTTCCAATCTCGCCAGGGAAACTCGACCCGCTAAAAGCGTTTTTCCGTATTCGGTTTGACCATCCCATTCGCCAACCGCAGGGACTCCAATTCTTGCTTGTAGGGCTTGTGTTGCAGATAACTTGGTCCCAATATGAATTCCTCGGCTTCCAAAGAAACCAGTATCCGTTGAACCATGCCACCAAAGATTACCAACACTTTCGTTGACATTATCCGCTAACCAGTCTTGAAAACTTTTCATATCACTTTTGTTTATTTAATAATTTTGATACGGTCTCTATCAAAAACAACATAATTGGTTGCGGGTTTATGTGTTGAAAACATCCCACTCCCAGTATCACTAATATTCCTCATTATAATTCCATCTAAATCACCATACAAAGGACTAAAATCTAGACTTTGCAAATATTCTAGTAAGTCATCATCTAACGAATAACGTTTTTCCATATCACGAGCAATGCCTCTAATCGCATTTGCTAAATCCGAGGGCAAATACCACTTATCATAAAAATAATATGTTGATTTACCAGCAAAATCTAACTCAATCGGATTGTCCATATTAAGTTTTGCCTTAACTATAATATTACCATAAGTTCTTGCAACACTAAGGTCATCTACAAAAAATATTGGGGCTTTGTCATTAAAACCAGTAAACTTGTTACCAGTTCCATGATATAATATACCTGAATCATAATTGACACCTTCACTTAACCATTCGCCAAATCCTTTAATCCGTTTCATATCACTAATTGTTTTTTTATTTAATGGTCTGAATTTGGTCATTATAAAAAACTTTTTAAAAGTTTACCTACCCAATTTTTTAACCCAAAATTCCCAACCGTGTGATTTTACAAAACATTTAACGACCGTATTTCTGAATAAAATTTTCAATTTCGAGTCGTTTAATTTCATCCCCGAGTTCCTTGCCTCGCAAGCCTTGTAAACGAGGGTCATTCCCTCGAATCTCTAAAGCATAGTCAAAAATGCCCTTTATTGTGTTCGATTGTAATGGTATGATATTGGATATGTCATTAATATCCACAAATGTGGCATCGGCAATCATTCGTTTTTTTACCAATTCAATCGGGTTTTGAGCATCAAAATTAATAAGTGCATGAATGAAGTCAATCATCGCAACATCCTTTTTCTCGTACCCTAAAAGTTTGAGTGATAATTTCACCCTTTCGTTAAGGTCGATGTTTTTTAACCAAAAGGCAATATGTGCTAATGGGTTTTTCGAATTGATTATCTCGACATTAAGTGCAAACCCAGGTAGGACTTTATCCAAAAACCCATACTTAATTAAATCTTTGACATATTTATCTGCCGATTTTGATTTGATGATTCCACTTTTAAACTCATCTCTGATTCGTTCGGCTGATACGCCCGATAGGGAGTTATCATTTAAGATTGCGGTCTCCGCATGGACATCCATATGACCCCCAATCACATGGGCAAATCGAATGGCTCGCAGTTTTCGCAGTGGGTCTTCATCAAAACGTTCAATCGGGTCACCCACCGTTCGAACCCTTTGGTTTTTGATATCTTCCATACCACCCACCAAGTCAATAAACTCATCATTCGCAATATCATAATAAAGTGCATTGATGGTTAAATCACGGCGGAGTGCGTCCACCTCAATGGTAGCATTCCTTACACTCTCTGGGCGACGACCCTTACCAACATCCTCACGAAATGTGGCAATCTCATATTGCTCACCGTCTGGTGCAATAACAAAAGAAACGTTGTGTTTTTTACCAATATCTAATGTATTATATCCCTTTGGTAAAAGACGGTCAACTTGGTCGGGTGTTGCATCAGTGGTCAAGTCATAATCTTTGGGTGTTTTGTTTGATAGAAAATCACGAACCGCACCACCCACAACCAACAAACGAAATTTTGCCTTTTTGAAAAGCTGCGCCATTTGCTCCACCTCTTCGGGTATTGGCATTTGGCGTTTTATTGAACTCATTTTAAATGATTCATTAACCCACTCCGTAAAATTTTTGATATGGTATTTTTCGGTCATGTGTTGATTAGTTTTAACTTGTTCCGAATTCATTTTTTTGAAAGGCTCAGAAATAAAAATACAGAAACCCATCCGCTTTTTTAATAAAACCGTGCTTACGGTAAAAACGGGTTAGGTTTTCAGTTTCATATTCTTGATGCAAGAAAATACCATCAAACTCATTCAGTTTTCCAAACTTTTTGAGCTTTTCGATAAATTTAGAGCCATGTCCCGACCCCGTAACTTGGGCATCAATTCGAGCCACGTATATCATATTTTCCGCACCTGGGTTGTTATATGAAATATGGGCATCTACTCCACCATCTTCAATAAGTATTTGCACCTCGTCCTCAACTTGAGTTAATGTTGTTAGCTCAAACACATCAAACACATCTCGCCCCTTTAACTGCGTCCAATTTTTACTTTCATTTAAGAAGCTTTCAAATGTTTGGATGTGTTTCATAGTAATTGTTTTTTTAATGAGCTATTTAGCAATATACTGTCCAAATGAAAATACATATTTGCTATTACTTTCACCAATATTACTCAACTCATCTTTTAATTTTTCTAACTTATCTGTCATTTTATCGTACACACTATCCTCAAAGTCGTCGTCTTGTTGGTACTCTGTCATTTTCTTTTTGAGTTCCTCGATTTCCTTTTTTAATCGCTTTTCTTTTTCATAATCACCCTCTTCCTCTTCATCATCCCCACCCGCATCTTCTTTTTCTGGCCAATCAACGCTACCCCCCATATCTTTTACCGCTTCCATACCATCTTCGATTTCGCCCATCAACTCTTGACCCTTTCTACTACCTTGCTCGTCATCACTCATACTTTGATAACGCTTCATTTTTGACTCAACCGATTTAATCTTTTTATCAACCTCATCATCCCCACCCTCTTCGGATTTTTTATCTTGAAATTTTTGAAGGGTTTCCTCTCTCTTTTCGGTTTTTTCTTTTGCCTTATCAGCAAACGCTTGTGCATCAAATTCTAATAACCTATCTACCGCCTCCCACACATATGATTCATTTTTTCCCTCCGCTTCCTCGATTTGTTTTTCTAATTCTTCATATTTAGCAGCTAATGCGTCTATTTTATTTGAGACCTCACCCCCCTTATCCGCCCATTCTTCTTGCCAAGCCTCATATTTGTCAGTGCCAAATTGTGACCCCCAACCGTTATCGCCAGTGTAATCTTGATAACTAAACCCCTCCTTTTCCATCTCCTTCTCAAACTCTTCACGAGATTTATCCTCAGCGGCTTTGTGGTCATCCCACATTTGCTCCATATCCTCTTTAATTTTATCCATTTCCGCTTTCATCTTTTCGGTGTCCATTTTTGGACTCTCCTTTTCCGACTCATCCTCTTGATTTTTAATCGCCATGTCGAATTTTTGTTTCACTTGTGGAGCTTTTTTAGCAGCACTCTGTTTGGCTTCGGCTTTGATTTTTTTCATCTCCTCGCCGTATTTTCCCTTAGCTTGCTTCTTCAACTCCACTAATTTTTCAATTAATGCCTTTTTCGCCTCTTTTAATTTAACAACACCCTCTTTATCTTTTTTCTTCCGAGCCTTTTTAAGACCCTCGGCTATCTTAGCCATTTTTTCCAAAGCCGATTGTGCCGCCTTAACATAGGATGCGGCTGTGGGCGAGCCTGCCAAGCCAGCCGTGATTATTTTTTTACCTGGGTTGATTTTGGACAAACCCTCGCTTAAAAAATCTCCAAAGTTTAAAACGTGTTTCATAGTAATTGTTTTTTTAGAGGGGGGGGAATCCCCACACACTGCTTACTTCATGTAAGCTGATTGGTATTTTTCCATAAAATCCGCAAACTCTTTTTGCCAAGCCTTTTTGCTTTTATCTCCGCTGATGAGGGTAGGGAATTGGAGGTTTAATTTATAACGTCCAATAGTTTGGAGTACTTGATTGGCATCCAAATCATGTTCTTGGAGAAAGGTTTCTACGGCAGTTGGTCGCAATCCCGTCATAGAGGCAATTGATTTTATAGTGTTATTGTCCATAAAATCCTCGAATAGTTTAATGTAACTCATGTGTCTTATTTTTTATTTTTCATGTAAAATTTTAGAAAAATCAGAATAGACGTATTTGTCTATTAATTTATTTTCTAATTTTTTAAATTTTGCCAATTGGTCTCTTTTACCGATGTAAGCATCACCCTCAGTTTCTAATTTTATTTGATGAGTCAGTTCGTGAATTATGGCAAACTCTGGGTCTGTCATCCTACCCACATCAAAGGATATATACGAGGGCTTCATGGTTAAACTATTATAAGATGTTTTTGCACCCCCATAACCAACTGATTCAAATTTAACAGGCAATGGCTTCACCCCCTCCGCTTTACACAATGCCTCGTAATAGGCTTTTATGTTTTCGGGATGGTACTGTCCTTCATTTAATACTTGCTGCTCTTTCAAGTATTCGTGTATTGTAGTTGCTATAAATTTTTGTAGTCCCATATTTTAAAGAACACACCTTATTTTAAGGTCAAGAGGTATTTCAATTTCATCAAAGCCGCTTGAATCTCATCTCGAATATTGGCTAACTCGCTATCCTTTTCCGACATAAAGGCATCGCTGATAAAATCGGACATTCCGTCAATAAATGCCGTTATGTTGATGGTATTATAATCCGCAAAACTGACATCTTTCATGCCCCCAACTTTAGGTCTTTGGTATTTTCCACTATAAACCTCAATCAATTGGTCGAATAACTCACCCAATGACTCATAAGTTAGCTCAAAAGCATTATGCTCGGCATAGGATTCGGTTTGCCAATGTAAGAGCTTCAACTGCCCTTGCATTTGGATAATATTTACAAGTAATTCCTTTTCCATTTTGATACAATTTTTTTATTCTTTTCTTATATATCATTTTAATTTAACCCTCTTCCAACCATTTTTTTCGCTTCTCGGAAGAAATACCAAAGGCAATATCCATAGAATGGGCGGCATTTTTATCGTTTTGGATTTTAAAGGTCTTTCGCTCCCCCATCACATAAGCCCAATCCACTAAACTCAGAGAACCCAACCCCTTTAAATATCTAATATTTTTGGCTTGGTTTGGTTTAGGGGCAAATTGTGACCATTCTTCCATGGAATAAAAATAACGCCTTTTTGTGCCCACATCAGCGGTGATTAAGGGCAAGGAAAGAATACTCAATTTACCACTATCAATTACTTGGGGAAACCACCGATAAAATAAATTAATTATCAAAGAGGCAATGTGCCCCAAACCATCGGGGTCGGGGTCGGTGGCTATGACAATATGAGCAAAACTACACTTACTCCCGTCCTTAGGCTCTAAGTTTAATATTTGCATCAAGTCGATAATTTCTTCGTTACTCGACAAGTCACTCAAAACCCTAGCATTTTTAATCTTACCCTTTAAAGAGTACACCCCATCCACCCTAGGGTCTCTTTTTTGGAGCACTGATGCCATAGCACTCAACCCCTCCACCAAAAATAATGTTCCTTTACTTTGGGTGGGTGGAAAATATTTAGCACTAATTTTCTTTTGAGCTGCCTTTTTCTTATTTTTGATAGTTTTCAACTCGGCATCACGAGTGTGAGCTTCGATACTTTTCTGTACGGCGTGGTAAAAATCAGACACGGGAAGTTTGTGACTCAAAGAGGATTTGAAGTTTTTCTGAAGCACCTCTTGGATTTCCGTTTTTTTCACCGCATATCGAGTTTTGTTTTGGTCGGCAAATTTCAGTAAAGAGGGGGGTAGGTTCAACACCAACATAGTTTCATAAAAATGGTGTGCCGTGGGAAACTTGAATATATCGTTAACCCAATCCAAGACAATTTTTTGATGAATGCCCGTACAGTTAGTCCCATTGATGAACGACACACTTGAGCTGTTTTCAAACTTCGACCACATCCAAAGAACCCCAATCGGACTTGATAGCATAAAAGCCCCCGATGGGATAAAATCGATATCCAAATCCATTTTCACCCCATCGAAAAAAAACTCTAATTTTAGGTTATTCAGTACGGGGTCTTTCTTTTTTAGAAAATTACGAAACACAAACATGGAATAAAGATACTCCTTATCCCAAGTACTCTCTGCAAAAATATCGGCTCGGTGCTTGAAGCGTACCGTCGTACCCAAAGGTAGGCGATTGCGTTTAGTTATTTCTTCTTTCTTTTTTTGGAATTGATGCCAACCAATTTGATAGGACACATTTGGATTCACCGTATGGATTTCAAATTCGTCCGAAAGCATATTCACTAAGGCAGCACCCACCCCATTCATTCCGATTAAGCTTTCCTCGGATTGGTTGTTGTGAAAATTAGAACCCGCTCGTAAAATAGAAACCGCAGTTTCCACGTTTGAAATCCCAGTTTTGGGGTTTTTCTTTTCAGCGTGAATAAAACCGTTCCCCGTATCTTGTACCATAACCTCACCCGTTTGGCTGTTGATGGATACCGTAATTCTTGACATTGCCCCGTTTAAACGTTTGGCTTCATCGAAAGCATTATCCACAATTTCATTGAGCATTTTATAGAACCCCACAGAAAGGGTTTTGTTTTTTTCTATCAATTGACCCTTTTCTATGATATGAACTTTCTCCTCACTCAAATCCACAGAACCCACATACATAGTGGGTCGCAGTAAACAATGCTCAAAATCACTCAAAGCCACAATCTCTTTAGAATTGTGAGCTGATTTTTTAGTCGTATTTTTCTCTTTAGACATTCGATATGTTTTGTTCGATAAAATCTTTTTTCAATACCAAACATTTCTCATAAATCTCCAACTCTTCAAAATGTTTAATCATTTTACGCACAATACTAATCTGAGCTTGGTTGTGGGGTAATTTTATCTCCAAGAACATATCGGAAAATATAATATTTTTTTGATGAAATTTGTGAGGGTTTTCCACAATAAAGTCATACACGCTTGAATAAAACAAATCAATATCTCCCTTGGTTTGCACCTCTCCATCGGGGTCGTAAATCCACTCCTCTAATGCCACCACAGGTTCTTGACCTTGATTAACCTTTCTTTGATAATCAATAGCTTTTTGGATAGTTAACAAAACCCCATTATCGATATCCTCTATCTGATAATCCGAACGAATCAAATCCGAAACTTCCCAATCATCGGGCATTTGTTGTGTGGGAATAGTAATCACCTCCCCATATAAAGGAACACCAAAAACCAAAGAGGCTATTTGATTTAATGGTTTTTTCTTGGCATGACCCATTTCGTCATATATCAACCAAAAATGGTCAAAACATAGGGGTTCTATTTTATTCCCAACTTGCTCGTGGATATCCCCCCAAGTGAAAGAAACACCCTTTGGGTATATGATAGAAACCATATGATTAGCACTTATCTGAACTGCCATACTAAAACTTTTTTTTATTTTATATGCGCATATACCTTATTAGTTTTAGAAAAAAAGGAAAGCCCGAAAAACAGACTTTCCTTTATAGAGAAACCTTATGAGGAACACCCGAAACAATCAAAAGGTGAATCTTTGGGTTTCTGTGGCATAACCTCTGGCTCTTTCGGCTTATCGAATTTACTAACATCAATTCCCAAATGTTTCGCCCCCGTAGAGATAGCCTTGCCTTTAAAGTAATAGGATAGGGTTTTCAAACCTCGCCTCCAAGAGTAAAAATGTGCCGAGGAGAGTTTGGAAAGAGTAGGGTTGGCTATGTAGATATTCATGGACTGAGATTGGTCGATGTACGGTCCTCTCTCCGCCGCCATATCAATCAATTCTCTTTGGGAAATTTCCCAAATGGTTCGATATTTTTGAATCAAGTGTTCAATTCTTTTAACTTTGATTTCGTATTTTCGGTCTTCGGGGTCTAAGTAGCGATTGAAATTGATGTTTTGAATTGAACCGTCATTTAAAATAATTTCATCTTTCAAATCCTCAGTCCAAATTCCAAGTTTCTCAAAGTCATTTATCAAATACTTATTAACAATTGTAATCTCCCCACCAATAACACTGCGATTAAATATTGCCGATTGGGCGGGCTCAGTCATTTCGTACGAACCCGTTATCTTTGCCGAACTAGCCACGGGCATCTGTGCCGTAAGCAAAGAGTTCGCCACCCCATATTCCATAATATCGATTCGGAGGCTAGTCCAATCCCACATTCCCGACATTTCACCTTCGGTCAACCCCCACATATCCCATTGGAAAATCCCTTTAGATATCGGAGACCCCGTAAAATAATGGTAAGGTTGGTACGCCCCCGATTTACATAACTCCATACTCTCAGTAAGGGCGGCGAAATAGATGGTTTCGAATATTTTTTTATTCAACGCCTTAGCTTCGGGGGAGGTAAAGATGGTGTCTAATAAATAAAAAACATCTGCCAACCCTTGTACCCCAATACCAATAGCTCTTTGTTCTCGACCCCCCTTTTCTCCCTTTTCCGTAGAGTAGTTGTTGATATCGATGACGAAATTCAAGGCTCGCACCACTTTTCGTACCTCTTGGTATAATAACAGAAAATCAAATTTACCACCCACTATATAATTTTTCAATACCACAGAGGATAAAGTACAAATAGCTGTGGTTTCCTCATCCGTGGCTTGGAATACCTCAATACACAAATTAGATTGGCGCAACACTCCGATATTTTGGTGGTTGGTTTTGTGGTTCGCATTATCTTTAGATGCCAAATAAGGCACACCCGTTTCTATTTGGGCTTCAATAATACTATTCCAAAGCTCTTGGGCTCTGATTTTAACCCCAATGCCCGCCTCGACGGCTAACTGATAATTGACTTCATATTCCGCCCCATAACACTCTTGTAATGGTTTGATACCCGCTTTTAAAATATCGTTCGGACAGAATAAGTACCAATCACTATCGGCTTCCACGGCTTGTAAAAAATTATCGGGAATCCATAAAGCAGTGAATAGGTCTCGGGCTCTTTGTTCATCCTTGCCCGCTTGTTTTTTGATATCCAACAAATCAAAAATATCTTTATGCCAAGGCTCGATATAAATAGCCGCCACACCAGGTCGGCGACCTTGTTGGTTGAAAAAGCGCAAAGACTCATTAACTATTTTGAGGTATTTCAATAAACCCCCCGCATGACCCCCCGAGGAAGATAGGCGACTTTCCTTACTTCTAATATTGGACAGACACAAGCCAATACCCGCTGCATCCGCAGAGTATACCGAAATATCTCGCATAGTACCTAACAAACCATCCCGAGAATCCCCGTCATTATAATGCAACACACAAGAGGCTAACTGAGGAATCTTGGTGGCGGCATTAATCATGATAGGTGTGGCGGGCGAGATTAGCTGTGCCGATAAGGACTTGTAGTAAGATATCGCCTCTTCAAAACTTTGAGTTAACCACAAAGCAACCCTCATGTACATATGCTGAGGACGTTCTATTACCACCCCCGTAGGTTTTCGCAATAGATACATTTCCTTTAAGGATTTCCAAGCAAAATAATCAAAATTAAAATCATTCTCGTGGATTATCTCGGCATCTATTTTATCCGCCCCGTATTTTTCGATAATACTCAACATCTTTGAGTTGATGATACCATCGCTTGCCAAATCTATCATCGTTTCGGAAAAACTACTCTTGGTTTCTTTGTGATACGAAGAGATAGCTACAATTGCTGCCAATTTAGAATAATCGTGATGACTGCCCGTGTACGCCGCCGCCAACTCCGAAATTAAGGTGTCGATTTGCGTTGTTTTTAACATACCCTCGGTGGGCACTGAGGTAATAACCTTAGCAAAAATCTCAACGGGATTGGTTTTTAAATTTTTATTCGCCTTGTTAATTCGGGTTAGAATCTTTTGTGGCGCAAATGAAACCACATCGCCGTTTCTTTTTTCAATTTTTAATGACATTTGTTTTTTTCTTTTTTTTAAAAATCTTCTGTGAATGTAAGGGGCTCGCCAATTCTCGCTTTTTGGTATTCAATCGTCCTAGCCTCAAAGAAATTGGTTTTGGTTTCCAAAGCAATCTGCTCCATAAATTTGAAAGGGTTACCAACCCCAAAATATTTCGGCAATCCTAATTTAACGAACAAACCATCCAACACAAACTCTAAATACTGCTTCATTAAATTAGCATTCATCCCTATCAAAGATACGGGTAGGGACTCGGTTATAAATTCCTTTTCAATTTCTAATGCGGAGAGTAGAATTTCTTGGATTCTTTCTGCCGAGGGGCGTTGTTCGATATGATGGTTCAGTAAATTAATAGCAAAATCACAATGTAAATTCTCATCCTTGAAAATTAGAGCATTTGCCTTGGATAGCCCTAACATCAACCCTCGAGATTTCAACCAAAATACGGAGCAGAAAGAACCCGAGAAAAACAAACCCTCTACGGCGGCAAAAGCCACCAATTTTTCTTGAAATGACCCATTGTTAATCCAATCTAGAGCCCAATTAGCTTTTTTCTGAATGATAGGCATTTTTTCCAAAGCATTAAAGCAATCTAACTTTTCCTTAGCATTGGAAATATACGTATCAATCAAAAGAGAATACGTTTCGGAATGCACATTCTCCATAAAAATTTGCATCGCATAAAAGGAGCGAGCCTCGGGATACTGCACATCATTATAAAAATTCAAGGCTAAATTTTCATTAACGATGCCATCACTTGCCGCAAAAAAAGCTAAGATATTTTTAACGAAAAACCGTTCATTATCCGTTAAGGTTTTCCAATCACGGATATCATCCGTTAAATCAATTTCCGCAGCGTGCCAAATAGCCGCCTCGTGGGCTTTATAAAAATCCCAAATATCTTGATGGATAATCGGGAAAGTTACAAATCGAGCATTGCTAGGTTGTAATATTTTTTCTGACATTATTTTGGGTTTATTTTTGATAAAATTGTGTGTTCAAATGGGATTAAATGATTCGCCAAATCTTTTTCCACGTATAAAATCAATAAAACGTAGGGTTTTATAGTTTCGGAATCAATCTGTGCCAAGATATCAAAATCCTCCCATTTTCCCAAGTGGAATTCCAAATAACCAATAATATTTTTTATTTGGTCGGGATTGTCTTGTATATCTTCAAGCGTAAAATCAAATCTTTTAATCAGATAAGGTCGTTCCGTACCCTTTTTTAATTTTTCTATAATTTTGTCAAATAATTGCATACTTAAATAGATTAATGGTTAGTATATATCGACAGGTTTAGATTAATTCAGTTATTTTGATACCCGTTGGTATTGCAACTGGTACGTTTTTACACACCCCAAGTTGTTTTATGATAAACTTTAATTTATTGTTATTTTCCCAATAGTATAATAAATGTAAACCATTTTTGTTTTCAAGCTCAACGTGACTATCATTAAATAGCGTGACTATATTATCATCAAATCTAAGATGCGGGTCAACATATATGTTTGTGTTAAATATACTCCCAATATGATAAGGTCTATCAGTGGAGACATCACCTACCAATCCGATTTTTCTAGCATGGAAACCCCAACAGTCCGACAATATAGCCCCAAACCCCACCGAGCAAACTAATGCGTTACCACCGCCCATTCTGTTTTTTGATAATGTGTAATTTCGTATCTTGTTGATATACACAAATAATTGCCTAATTGTTTCTTCTAACAATTCACTTCTATATTTCAAAGTAGGTGAAGGTAAAGTCTGCGGATGGGGTTTTTGTTTTATGCCAAATAAATTAGTAATCATTGAATATAGTTTTCTCCAAAAACCATGTTTCTTTTTAGTCTCGATTGCAGTTTTTGTAGCACACACGGGCGGGGGTGGTGTTAACCCAATTTCAAGCTCCGCAGCTTCATAATTAAGCTGTGCCACTTTGTAAAAATCCTTCATGGCTCGATTTGATACGTAGCCCAATAGGGATTTGTGTTTTAATTTGCTCAAAGTGTCACTGTCAATAATGTCAATAAATGACTCACTTACATCTGTATTGCCTTCAATGGAAATCACATTAACGTCTGTTCCACTGTCCGTAAAATCTATATTTTCCTTTTTAACAGTGATACTGATTTCCGATAGTAATTCTTCTGTAGTTGTAGGCGGTACAAAATTGTAATCAAGATACGGTATATACCCAATTGGTTCTTTTAATTCGTGTAATGAGAAAATTACCTCAATCCCATTTTTATCTAATTCTTGTGTGCTCATTTTTAACTATTTAATTGTTGTTCTAAATATTGAATTTCGGCTTCGATTGCCTCGTATTCTCGCTTAGCTTGTTTTCTTCGATTATAATAATCAGTGAGGACTGTCCGTAAAATGGAATCCTCTTTTTTGCTGAAGACCGCCCCCGAGGTGGTGAGGATTTCTTTATCCAAGTCGACCGTTTCACCAGGTCGTATGTGTCTAAGATAAGAATCGGGCGAGATGTTCCATTGGCGCATAATAAAAGGATATAGGGAGGCAAAGTCCAAAGACCCCACCCATTCATACAAACCCGCTTTGGGGTCAACTACAAAAGCACCCTCATACTTCCCTTTCTTTTTTTCGATTTTATCCTTTTTCGGTATAACCTTGTTTCGGTTTAAACATTCTCGGCACATCGCTGCCTCCGCCATATAAATAGGGGAAAAGGCTCGATTGATTTCCACCTTTGTGATATTAGCCAAAGTTAAAAAGGTTTGCATCGTATTGATTTTTTCATCTATCAACTCCACCAATTTCGTATCGACTACGTTATAAAAAATGTAAGACTCGAAGTCATTATTGTATAGTTCTTGGAGTGAGCCATCATACTTAACTTTTTGAATCCCTAACACCGAATTGGCTACAAAATCTAAAGTATTATTTTCTTTGATTTCTACCACCTTATCCCATTTTTTGTAAATATCCAAATAGTCTAAAACTAAACGGTGCATAGGAAACTCACTCTTACCCACAAGTTTACCCGATAGGGAGGAAGGGCGAGTATCCACTCCTAACTTTTTACAACGGTTGACTAAATACTGCCAGTCGAATTGAACAAAGTTCCAACCCGTAAGTAAAGGCATTTTTAAAATAGCTTTGTGAAAAAAACTAACCAACATATCATACTCACTTGAAAATTTCAAATAAGAAAAGGACATTTTCAGACCGTTTAATTGTTTCTCCAAGTGTTGGTTCATCCGCTGCTCAATTCTTTGAATTTGTTGGGCACTTAAATCTTTCAGTCCCATACAAATCATTCGCTCCCCTCGACAAAAGGCTATCGCCGTGACGGGATATTTGGCGGTTTCAGCTTTCGGCCACTCTTCCCCGATTTCTACCTCGATATCCAAAAACCATTTTTTCGGGGTATGATATTCATACAACTCGGCGGTTGTTTCCATAGGCAAGGATTCGATAAATTCAATCACTCTAAAATTAGTGATGTATTTAGCCCTCCTTTTCTTCACGGGCTTGTCATCCCAAGATTTCACCTCGGGTTGTGATTTCTCCCCCGAAAGGCAATATTCCCAATTAAACATTTCCGATTCGGGGATGCGGATATTCTTGAACGAAACCCCACCCTCTTTATTGAAATAAGAAATAGATAATTCCGATTTTTCTTGCTCGATATCAATTATCATACAGTTTGTTTATCAAATGTGATTTTTGAATCTTTTATGACACAATCCCCTAAAAGTTTTTAGAAAAAAAAAAGATTTAATTCCTCAAAAATTAAATCCTAAAAAAATAGAAAAAAAATGCCAATCGGAAAACCTTTTTTTCTTTTTGTGCATAAAAAGTATAGGTACTTTAAGGTGGGTAAAATTACTTTAAGTACTTAGAGGGCGAGTTAACGGTGGGACACGTACCCCGATAGTATCTTAGCATCCTCTATCATTTGTTCTTGATAGGTCAGTACATCCTTATCCTTATCTCCGATATTGTGACCAACAATAAAACCTACTAATTGTTTTTCGATAGAATAAATAGGTACAGTAACAAATTGAGTAACCCCCAATTTTTCTAATTCCTTTTGGTCTTTATAATCCATATCTTGGGTATCGGTTATAAAACATTTATCTGAAAGCATACGAGTTACCCATTGGGGGTATTCCGAGGTTAAAATGTTTTGTTGTAATCTTTTGAGCTTTTCGTAACCTGGAGCCACTGATTCATAAGTCATAGAAAACTTTTTCATACTTTTCCCATGGAAGAACTTACCCCCATTATGAAACTGAAAGATAGAGGCTCTTTCAAAATCATAGTTGATTCGGAAATTGTTTAACCACTCTTGAATGGCTAACATCTCAAAAGCATCCGTTTCATTAATTGCCTCATCTACTTTCTTTTTATTCTGAGCCAATCGATAATCTAATTTAGTTTTAACTACTACGGTGATTAAAGCCACTAATATAGTACCCACCGTTGTGATTAATGTTTGTATGATTTCTGCACTCATTTTTCTTTACTTTTTTTGTTTTTCCAACGAATTAGCCATTTTTTATAATCATCATAAGACATGACCCCGATTTTATCTTCCTTATTGTCTATCTGATTATCAAAACGGTCACCCGAACCCATACTGCCCACCGTAGGGAGAGCTACATTACCCACCCCACTTGTATTGTTGAACGTAGCAGGCACTCCTGGTGGAACGGGAACGGAGGAAATCCCCGCTTCCTTTAATTCCTCTTTCTCATCTTCGATAAAGCGCATAAATTTTTTCACTAAAGGGTCTTTGTTATCTCTATTGGCGTAAGGTAATTGGGGGGCAATATTAGAGGCAAAGGAATAAAACTGAGGGAACGGCCCCCCGCTCAAAAACCCCGTTAAATTTTCCTTTACTTTCTTTTTGGGTAAGTCCCCAATTTTAGTTTCTGCAAAATCTTTGAGTTCGGCTTGAGACATAGAATCGGATAGGTCGACAATCTGTTTTCGATACTCGGAGTCCAATTCTTTTGGGTCGATGCCGTCAGCACCCCCACTCAATTGAAATTTCTTCACTTGGTAAGCTTGCGCCATTAGTTTTTGTTGGGCTTGGGAAACAGCGGGCATTTATAGGTTATTGATTTTATGGTGAACACGTTCACCGAGTTTAGATAGGGAATAATAAGTAGTCCCATGTTTCTCCACCACATTAAAATATTGTTCGTTTCTGCGCACCCAATTCACGGAAGCCGTTCGGTGTGAGCCCTCGTTTAACCCTCGGATAAACTCATAAATTTGTGCCTTAGTAACCGTTTTTTTCTCTTTGACGAAAGCCAAAATTCTTTCACGGATAGGGGCATAATTAGAGGCAGTTTGGGCGGGGTGTGAGTCCGTATATTTTCTTTTTACGGTAACGATTGCTTCTGTTAAGAATGTTTCGAAATCCATTATATAAGCCATGTGTGCTGACGATTATTTTCTTTATATATCAATTGATGATAGGGCTCATTTTTTCAAACATA
>Ga0315904_10000854_pt1 | contig 48593 bp, 35 predicted proteins | sample LakEriMetagenome_6_FD_203529 | JGI IMG/M metagenome (GOLD analysis project Ga0315904, IMG submission 203529) | Freshwater fungal communities from buoy surface, Lake Erie, Ohio, United States - Buoy 12 MA120 | ecosystem: Environmental > Aquatic > Freshwater > Lake | place: USA: Lake Erie, Ohio...
TGACGACGAGGGGGGAAGAACAGTGGCTGGCACAGTTTGCTGTAGCTGCTGAACCGGGGGCTGGCGCGAAGACCCGGCTGACGACGAGCGGGGGCGGGCCGAAGACCCGGCTGACGACGAGCGGGGGCGGGCCGAAGACCCGGCTGACGACGAGCGGGGGCGGGGCGAGGAGCGGGTTGACGACGAGCGGGGGCGGGGCGAGGAGCGGGTTGACGACGAGGGGGGAAGAACAGTGGCTGGCACAGTTTGCTGTAGCTGCTGAACTGCGGTTTTTGCCCCTCCTTTTCGCGCTGATGATGTCTGCCTTTCTTGCTTCGTCGCTGGTCGCTCAAGAGCGGCCGGCCGACGAGGGCAAGGCTCTGGCGGCTGAGGTCAGCTACGCCCGCGATATTCGCCCCATCCTGCTCGCCCGCTGTGTCGGCTGCCACCAGGGAGCCCGGACCGAAGGCGACTACTTGATGACTGACTTTGCTCGGCTTGTCGGTGAAGGTGAATCGGGCCGAGCGGCAATCGTTCCGGGCAAGCCGGACGAAAGTTTCCTGATCGAGCAAATTACCCCAGTCAATGGCAAAGCGGAAATGCCAACCGAAGGCCCACCGCTGAGTGAGCGCGAAATCGCGCTGGTGAGAAAGTGGATTGAACAGGGAGCCAACAACGACTGGCAGCGGTCCGAACAAAACTTCAGCCTTGCCAATCCGCCCACCTACTCACGGCTTCCGACGATCACTTCGCTCGACTTTTCCCCGGATGGCAAGACACTGGCTGTGTCTGGCAATCACGAAGTGCTGCTGCTCGATGCTGAAACGGGAACCATGCGGCGGCGGCTGATTGGTGCTTCGCCCCGCATTGAGTCGGTTCGCTATTCGCCTGACGGAATGCGGCTGGCGGTCACGGGAGGTTCGCCGGGCGAAGCTGGCGAGCTTCAGGTTTGGAACGCGGTAACCGGTGATTTGATTTTTTCCAGCTTCGTCAGCCACGACACGATCTTCGGAGCGAGTTGGTCGCCCGACAGCAAGCGTGTGGCTTTTGGCTGTACGGATACCAGCGTCCGAGTGGTTGACGCGGAGAGTGGAGAGCAGCTCTTGTTCCAGGACGCTGCGGACGACTGGGTTCGAGATACCGTCTTCTCTGTCGATGGCTCACACCTTGTTTCCGTCGGCCGTGACATGGCCTGCAAGTTGACGGAAGTTGCCACGGAGCGGTTCGTTGACAACATCACCTCAATCACGCCGGGCGTCCTCAAGGGCGGCATCGCCGCAGTAACACGCCATCCCAGCCGCGATGAAATTCTGATTGGCAGCGCCGATGGGATGCCAAAAATCTACCGGATGCATCGCTTGACCAAGCGAGTGATTGGCGACGATGCCAACCTGATCCGCCGCTTTCCCGAGATGCCGGGACGTGTGACGAGTGTCGATGTCTCCAGTGACGGCCGCCGAATTGTCGCCGCCAGTAGCCTTGACGGGCGCGGCCAAGTCCGCGTCTGGTCGTGGGAGTTCGACAGCAGCCTGCCTGACGACATTCGCGCCATCTCAGGCAAGGTCGTTACCAGCCGCTCACCTGAGGAAATCAAAAGGCTCGAGGCCTACGTTACCAGCGACCTGCAGCAGTTCGCTCAAGTTGAGCTCCCGCAGACCGCCGCCTATGCAGTCGCTTTCCACCCCAGCGGCGAGTACTTCATCGTCGGCGGGGCGGATGGCCAGTTGTACCGTTATCGGACAGAGGGCGGAGCGGCGGCCGGGGTGATTCAGCCAGTCGAAGTCGCTGCGGCGGCAGCATCCAGGCTGAGCGAACCATGGGGTTTTCCCGAATCCGAAGAGAGAGACGCGAAAGAGTTGACTGCGGAAGTAGCCGCACGCGCGCAGCGGATGGAAAGCCTTCTTGCCACTGGCGTCAAATCATTGCGGGTCGCACCGGAACAGGTGGCGGTATCAGGGCGAGCCGATTACGTCCAACTGGTCGTGACTGCCGAACTGGCCAATGGCCGGTCGCTGGACGTGACTGAACTCGCAACCTATCGCCCCGCCGCCGGCGTTTCAGTTACCCCCAGCGGACTGGTCCAGCCGAACGAGGAAGCGGTTTCCGCAGCCTCGCTAACCGCAGGAGAATTGATCGTCGAATTCGGTGGCCAGTCCACTCTTGTGCCGGTCAGAATGGCGTTGGATGTAACTGCTCCTGTCAGTTTTATTCGCGACGTGAATCCGGTGCTGACCAAACTGGGCTGCAATGCGGGCACTTGCCATGGTTCCCAAGATGGCAAGAAAGGTTTCAAGCTTTCACTCCGCGGCTATGACCCGGTCTTCGACATCCGGGCTTTGACCGACGACATGGCAACGCGGCGCGTGAATGTGGCCGCGCCAGACGAAAGCCTGATGCTCCTGAAAGCCTCTGCCCAGGTTCCTCATGAGGGGGGGCAGTTGTTTACCCCGCAAGGCAAGTATTACACCTTGATTCGCAGCTGGATTGCCAGCGGTGCCAAGGTTGACCTGAGTGAGTCGCGACCGCAGCGGCTGGAACTGCTTCCGGCCAATCCGGTGTTGGCTGATGCTGACTCCGGGCAACAGTTTCGCGTCGTCGCCCACTGGCCGGATGGCCGCTCGCGCGACGTGACTCGCGAATCCTTTGTAGAGAGCGCGAACCTTGAAGTCGCTACGGTGTCGGCGCTCGGCAAGGCAACCGCAGTGCGCCGCGGCGAGGCGGCATTGCTGGCCCGTTTCGACGGAGCCTACGCCGCGACGACGCTGACCGTGATGGGCAATCGGGAAGGATTTATTTGGGAAGAGCCGCCGCAATTCAACGCGATTGACGGCTTTGTCGCTGCCAAATGGAAGCGGATGAAGATTCGGCCTGCCGGGCTCTGCAGCGATGACGAGTTCATTCGCCGCGTCTATCTCGACTTGACCGGGCTGCCACCCAGCTCGGACCAGGTGCGTGCCTTTCTGGCGGACCAGCGCGAGTCCCAGCTCAAACGGAATGAGTTGGTCGATCGCCTGATCGGCAGTGATGAGTTTATTGATTACTGGTCCAACAAGTGGGCTGACCTCTTGCAGGTGAACCGCAAGTTCCTTGCGCCCGAAGGGGCATCCAGCTTTCACGCCTGGATTCGGCAACAAGTAGCCGACAATGTCCCCTATGACCAGTTCGTTCGTGCGATCCTCACGGCGAGTGGTTCGAACAAGGACCAGCCGGCGGCGGCCTACTACAAAATTCTTCGCACGCCGACCGAGATGATGGAGAACACGACGCATTTGTTTCTTGCGACGCGGTTCAACTGCAACAAGTGCCATGACCATCCCTTTGAACGCTGGACTCAGGACCAGTACTACCAGACAGCTGCCTGGTTTGCTCAGGTCAAGTTGAGCGAGGACCCGGCGAGCAATGGAGGTCGGATCGGTGGCACGGATGTGGAGGCGCCAACGCCGCTGTTTGAGATGATCGCCGATGCCAGCGAAGGGGAAATGTTGCATGACCGGACGAAGCAGGTGACCGCTCCGGCGTTTCCCTACCAGGTCGCTTCGGCCACGGGGACTCCGGCTGAATTGCCGCGGCGCGAGCGATTGGCCCGTTGGCTGACAGCTCCCGACAATCCCTATTTTGCCTCGACCTATGCAAATCGGCTGTGGGGCTATCTGCTGGGTGTAGGGTTGATTGAACCACTGGATGATGTCCGCGCGAGTAATCCACCTTCGAATCCTGAACTGCTGAATTACCTGACCAAGGAATTGGTCGAAAGCAACTTTAATACCCGGCATCTGCTGGCCATGATTTGCAAATCGCGGACTTACCAGCTGTCAGTCGAGAGCAACGAGTGGAACTCGGACGACCGGACGAATTATTCGCGGGCCGTTCCCAAGCGGTTGCCGGCTGAAGTCCTGTACGACGCCTTGCATTTCGTGATTGGCAGTCGGGAGCGAATCCCCGGAGTGCCCGAGGGAACGCGGGCGACGGAATTGGCTGACGCAGGAATCGCCGTACCGAGTGGCTTTTTTGCCACGCTCGGCAAGCCGGTTCGGGAAAGTGCCTGCGAGTGCGAGCGCAGCAACGACCTGCAACTGGGAAGTGTGCTGGCTCTCGTCAGCGGTCCGGACCAGGCCAGTGTTATCGGCGACGCGCAAAGCGAATTGGCCAAGCTCGTTGCCGCGCAGGCCAATGATCGAGCCCTGGTTGATGAGCTTTACCTGCGTATTTGGAGTCGCCCGGCGACCGACGCAGAGTTCGAGATTTTTCGCAGCCATGGCGCCGCCGTTCAGGCTGACCACGCGGAATTACTTGCAAGGCGCGACGCGCGGGCTGCGGAGGTGGGGCCGAAGCTGGAGCAACTGGCGGCGGAGCGGACGGCGGCGATTGCGGCGGCTGAGCAGAAGCTGAACGAGACAATCGCCGCGGTCGATCCGCAACTGGCGGAGCGGGAGAAGCAATGGGCAGAGCGACTCGCGTCTGCTGAGCTTGCATTCCAGGATTATCAGGCGAAACAACCCGAGCAGTTCGAACGCTGGAAGCGCGAACAACTGCACTCCGTTCAGTGGTATCCGCTGCTCCCAGCCGCGGTCAAGCAAACCAGTGGCGCTGCGAGTGAAGTGTTGGCTGATCGATCGGTGTTTGTGAACGAATCCAAAGGTGCGACGGTAACCGAGTTGATTGCTGAAACTGAGCTGGTGGGACTTTCGAACCTGCGGCTGGAGATGCTCGCCGACTCGCGGTTGCCCGGGGGAGGACCGGGGTTGAGCCCGGAAGTCGGTAACTTGGTACTTTCGGAACTGGAAGTCGAGATTGCGCCGCAATCGGACCCGGAGGCCTGGCGGCCGGTAACGATTGCCAGCGCGATTGCCGATTTCGAGCAGAATGGTTTCCCGGTCGCGCTGAGCTTTGATGCGCAGAAGGATGATCGGCGCGGCTGGGCCTTGTACCAAGGAACCGGAAGGACTCGCTGGGCGACGTTCCAGTTCCAGCAGCCGGTCGGTTATGCCGGGGGATCGCGGCTGCGGTTCCGGTTGACACAGAACTTTGACGAGCGGCATCAGATTGGCCGATTCCGCCTCTCTCTGGCGGCTTTGGCGCGTCCCGCAGGCCTCGGGTTGTCTGATGAACTGCTGACAACGCTCGTCAATTCCTCTCCCGGCGAGGAGGCACGGCAGCAAGTGCTGCTGGCGTTCCAGCGCGGAGACAACCAGCGACAGCGACTGGAGGCCGAATTGGTCGCCGCGCGGATGCCCTTGGCAATTGACCCGAAGATTGTCGAAGCGCGAGCATTGTTGGAGATGTCAAATCGCCCCGTGCCGCCGGACCCACTGCTGGAACGACTGCAGCGCGACTTGTCCCAAAGCGAGATGCAGTTGGCAAACCTTCGGCTGACGATGGCTCAGGACTTGGCTTGGGCTCTGATTAACAGCCCGGCGTTTTTGTTCAACCGCTGAGCCGGTTGGAATGCGGCATGCGGAATTTTTTCGCGGAGGTGGTGTTGAGTGAGGTACAGCGGAGTCTGGAGGGCGAGGGCGTCGTAAAACGCAACTCCCCCTTTATTCCGCATGCCGCATTCCCGCTTCCGCATTAAACCCAGGAGTTTTTTATGTTTCATATCCTTGGACGACCGGGCAAGGACTTGTGTGATCGCGGTTTGGGAATCTCGCGGCGGGATGTGCTGCGGGTGGGCGCGTCGGGCTTGCTCGGGCTCTCGCTTCCCGGCTTGCTGCAGTTGCAATCGGCTCAGGCCGGCCGTCTGGTGCGGCCTGAACGACCGGGCTGGGGGCGAGCCAAGGGGATCATTCTGGTTTACCTTCAGGGGGGGCCGAGTCACATTGACTTGTGGGACCCGAAGGAGAACGTGCCCGACAATGTGAAGAGCGTGTTCAGTCCAATCTCGACCAGGATTCCCGGTGTCATGTACACCGAGAATTTGCCGAAGCTGGCCCAGTTGAACGATCGTTACAGCTTGATTCGTTCGATGAGCTACACGCCGAATGGCCTGTTCAATCACACGGCCGCGATCTACCAGATGATGACCGGCTACACGACAGATAAAGTCAGTCCCTCGGGGCAACTCGAGCCGCCGAGCCCCAAAGACTTCCCGAATTTTGGCTCGAACATCATCAAATTCAAGCCGCCGGAAGTTCCCATGTTGCCGTTCGTGATGCTGCCGCGGCCGTTGCAGGAGAGCAACGTTGTCGGCAAGGGCGGCTCGGCTGGGTTCCTCGGCAAGGGCTTTGATCCCTACACGCTGTATCCAGAAGGCGATGACTTGGACATGGCCAAGATGGAGCGGATCAAGATTGACGACCTGCAGTTGCCGCCGGATGTGTTTGCCTTGCGGCTGGAGCGGCGGGCCAAACTCCGCGATCTGGTCAACCAGCAGATGTCGGCGATCGACAAAGCGGTTGCCGATCACAAACTGGGCGAACATTACGAGCGAGCGCTGAATCTGGTCGTTTCAGGCCGGGCAAGGGAGGCTTTTTCGTTGTCGACGGAGTCAGCCGAACTGCGGGACAAGTACGGACGGAACACGTTTGGGCAGAGTTTGCTGCTGGCGCGGCGATTGATTGAGGCGGGTACCCGGGTGGTCGAAGTGATTTGGCCGAAGATTGCCAATTCAGACCATCATAGCTGGGACCAGCACGTCGATTTGGAGAACCGGATGCGGACCAAGTCGGCGCCGATGTTTGATACGGGGCTGTCGGCTTTGATCGAAGACATGGACCAGCGTGGCTTGCTGGAGGATTATCTCGTGGTCGCGATTGGCGAGTTCGGACGCAGCCCGCAGCGCGGGGTGAGCACCTCGGGGAACGACAACGATGCCAACGGCCGCGACCACTGGCCCTATTGCTATACCGGCTTGGTTGCCGGGGCCGGAACCAAGCGGGGTTACGTGCACGGCAAGTCGGACAAGACCGCTTCGGCACCGGCCGAGGATCCCGTGCATCCAACCGAGTTGCTGGCTTCGATTTACCACGCCTTCGGGATCGAGCCCGAGACGATTGTGATGAACCACCTGAACCAGCCGCGCGAGTTGGTCAAGGCGTCGGCAGTGACCGGGCTGTTTGCGTAAGGGAATAGGCCACGGTCGAGCGGCGGCGTTAATTTCCTCTTTGTCAGCCGGGCTTCGCGCCAGCCCCCGGTTCAGCTCTTTGTCAGCCGGGTCTTTGCGCCAGCCCCCGGTTCAGCGGCTGGAAAAAACGGCGCGAACAAACGGGGCTGGGCGATGGCCGGCCGACCTCGCCCTGGGTGCGGTTTTCGATTGTTGCGCGAAAATTCAGGTCCGCGTCGAACCGCCCGTGCCCCCCGGTGAGTCGTCTCCGGATTCGCGCGATCGTCTTTGGGGGGGCGACGTGCGGTTCGACCTTTGAAATTGATGGGGTCGCGTATACGTAGGGTTGCGCTCGCAAAGCCTCGCTGACCCTACGCTAAGGTAAAGCGCCCTGTCGGGGCGAAGAGCCGTGTACCAATGCAGCGCTGAGCTATTGCTTCTTCGTCTTCTTCATCCTCATCTTCGCGCCCGCGAATCCTCGTCAGCCGGGTCCTCGCGCCAGCCCCCGGTTCAGCTCTTTGTCAGCCGGGTCCTCGCGCCAGCCCCCGGTTCGGCGGCTGGAAAAAACGACGCGAACAAACGGGGCTGGGCGATGGCCGGCCGACCTCGCCCTGGGCGCATCGCGATCCGGGGGTATCGTCGCTGGGGCTCCTCAACCCCCGGCTAATCTCTGTGACCCCTCCGGGGTCAAGAAGATGAGCGTTTGAAACAAACCTGGAACAACGATGTTTCCGAAACACTCACGACTTGGGGCGGAAGGCGACGATTCGCTCGGGATTGGTTTCCAGGCGCGCCGCGCCGATCAGGTCGAGGCAGTAGGGAATCGCCGGCATGATGGCGTCGAGGCATTCGGCGATCGCGGACGGCTTGCCCGGTAGATTCACGATCAGCGAGCGTCCCCGTGTTCCGGCAGTTTGTCTGGAGAGAATCGCGGTTGGAACAGACCTCAGCGAGACGGATCGCATCAACTCTCCAAAGCCGGCAAGCAGTTTGTCGCAGACCGCGACGGTTGCCTCGGGCGTGACGTCGCGAGGCGCGGGGCCGGTGCCGCCGGTGGTCACGATCAGGTCACACCGCTCCTGGTCAGCCAACTCGATCAACGTTTCCGAGATCAGCGATTGCTCGTCGGCAATCAGACGACTGACCGGTTCCCAGGGAGAGGTGAGCACTTCGCTGAGGTAGCCGTGAATCGCCGGCCCGCCGCGGTCGACATAGTCGCCGCGACTGGCCCGGTCCGAGACGGTGACAATGCCAATCCGGGCGGGCTCCATCGATTAAGCTCCCGAGCCGAGTCGCGACACGCGCAGGCTTTTGCTCACGGCCGCCAGTTCGCTGTGGTGGGTCAAATCCGGGGACAGCGGAGTGATCGAGACAATTCCGCGGGCCACCGCATAGGTATCGCAGAGTTCGGCCAAAGGTTCGGCGTCCGGGCGGTTGGTTTGCCAGTGGTACAGTCGCCCCTTGGGGTCAAAGCCTTTCTCGAAGTGGTAGCCCATATTGTTGGCATTCATCGGGACCACGGCGAATTCGGGCTCTCCCTCCAAGGCGGCCGTGGGAATGTTGACATTCAGGACTGAGCCGCGGTGTTGCCCATTCTCTACCAGGGGGCGAAGAACTGGCCAGACAATTTCAATCGCCCGCTGGTAATTCATCACGGAGTGCTCCTCGAGCGAGAGAGCGATCGATGCGAGCCCGTATTGGGCTCCTGCCAGAGCACCAGCAACCGTTCCCGAGTGTCCGACATTCAGGCCGACATTCAGGCCGCTGTTGATTCCGCTGACGACCAGGTCGGGGCGAAAAGGACAGAGTTCGAACATGGCCACCTTCACGCAGTCGACAGGGTAACCGTTGACGCCGATGCCATGGATTCCTTCGCCGATGCGATACTCTTTGTGAAAGACAGGTCGGCGATAGGTGATGGATTGGCTGACGCCGCTGCGTTCGTTGTCTGGGGCGACGACGAAGACATCGTGATATTGGTTCAGATAATTGCAGAGGCTCACCAGGCCCGGAGCGGTGATGCCATCATCGTTGGTGATCAGGATTTTCATGCGGCGAGCGGGGGCTGGATTGGGGCGGCGACAAGCGGTCGGTCGGAAGCGATTCACGGTAGCGAATTGCTCGGTGGCGGACAATGCGGCGATGTTCCGGGTTGGTTTGGGTGTGGCGATTCGGTAGCGCGTTGCGGGCGAAGCAGGCCTTTTTTGCCGCTTTAGGCACTAACCCGGGCAAGGCTTTTGCGGGGGGGCGGGAATGATATAATCGGGGGTTTCCCGTGCCGCTGCCTGAGCGGCTTTTTTCATTTATCACCTCAGAATAGACAGCTTGCTTCGCGCCGGAGTTGGCGAAGCGGCGGTGCTGCGGAAAGGTGCTTCGAGAGGAAACTGCCCTGCCATGACAGTTAGTTTGGATGCCGTTCAGTCTCCCCAATCATCTGCCGCCCCGACGACCCGCGCCGCTGAGGAGCGGATCCTGGTGCTCGATTTTGGTTCGCAGTTTGCCCAGCTGATCGCCCGACGGGTGCGCGAGCAGCATGTCTATTGCGAGATCGTGCGGCACGATATTACTCCCGAGCAGATTGCCCGGCACCAGCCACGCGGATTGATTCTTTCCGGGGGACCGAGCAGCGTCTACGAAGACGGCGCCCCCCGCTGTCACCCGGGTATTTTTGAACTCGGGATTCCGATTTTGGGGATTTGTTATGGGATGCAGTTGATCTGCGATTCCCTCGGTTCCAAGGTCGCGAATGCCCAGGCCCGGGAGTACGGCCGGGCTCATGTCAAAGTCACCCAGCGCGATCCGTTTTTCGACGGAGTTCCGGACGCGACTGAAGTCTGGATGAGCCACGGCGATCAGGTTCAGGAGATTACCGGAGAGTTTGTCGCATTAGCCAGAACCGAGACCTGTCCGCTGGCCGCGGTGAAGCATTCCCGCCTTCCCGTCTATGGAATTCAGTTTCATCCGGAGGTGACCCATACTCCCTATGGAAAAACACTGCTGAAAAATTTTCTATTTCAGGTGTGCGGTTGCCGGGGGGAATGGAAGTTATCCAATTTCGCCGAGGAAGCGATTGCCTCGATTCGGCAACGCGTTGCCGGCGACCGGGTCATTTGCGGGCTCTCCGGAGGTGTGGATTCGGCAGTCGTTGCGGCGATGCTCTACCGGGCGATTGGAGACCAACTGTCCTGCATCATGGTCGATAATGGGTTGCTGCGGAAAAGTGAACTGGATTCGGTCAAGCATGAGTTCTCCCGGCACTTCAAGACCGACCTGCATGTGGTCGACGGCGAGCAGCGATTTCTCGGGGCGTTGGCGGGGGTGACCGACCCGCAGGAAAAGCGACGGCGGATTGGTCGGATTTTTATCGAGTGTTTTCAGGATGAGGCCAAGAAAATCCAAGGCGCCAGGTATTTGGCTCAGGGGACGCTTTATCCGGATGTGATTGAAAGTGGAGCCGCGCCTGACGGACCCGCCGCCACAATCAAACTGCATCACAATGTCGGCGGCCTGCCCAAAGAGCTCGGTTTCGAGCTGATCGAGCCCCTGCGGGACCTGTTTAAGGATGAAGTCCGGCAGTTGGGGAGCAATTTGGGGCTGCCCGATTCGATTGTCTGGCGGCATCCCTTCCCCGGCCCGGGCTTGGCGGTCCGTTGTTTGGGCGAAGTGACGAAAGCGAAGCTCGATGTGCTTCGCGAAGCGGATGCGATTGTTCTGGAAGAGGTGCACGCCGCCGGGCTGTATCGGGAAACTTCACAGCTGTTTGCGGTCCTCCTGCCGGTCCAAAGCGTAGGCGTAATGGGCGATGCCCGCACCTACGAAAACACCGTTGTGATCCGCTGCGTCAACACGGATGATTTCATGACAGCGGATTGGTCCCGCTTGCCGCACGAGTTGCTGGCCAAGATGTCGACGCGAATCATTAACGAAGTCAACGGCGTGAACCGGGTTTGCTATGACATCAGCAGCAAGCCGCCGGCGACGATCGAATGGGAGTAAGCCGTGGCGGTCGACGCTGTGGTCGGCTTGAAACGGTCGGCTTGAAACGGTCGGCTTGAGGCAGGGCCGGCGGGCGGTGAGAGCGGTCGAGTGCAAATAAGATTTTGGCGAACTGAGAAACAGGAAACGGAATGAGTCGACAATACATTTTCACGATGACCGAGCTGACCAAAAAGCACGGTTCGCGGACGGTCTTGAACAATATCTGGCTTTCTTTTTATCCCGGAGCCAAGATCGGTGTGCTCGGCAAAAATGGCTCGGGAAAGAGCACGCTGTTGCGAATCATGGCGGGGCTGGACAAGGACTTTTCCGGGGAGGCTCGGTTGACCGAGGGCTTTACTCGTGGCTTTCTCCCGCAGGAACCTCAGCTTGACCCCAGCCTCGACGTCTGGGGCAATGTGCAATCGGCCGTTGCCGGGCGGAGGAAGTTGCTGGACCGCTTTAATGAGCTGAGTGCCAAGTGTGGCGAACCACTGAGCGATCAGCAGTTGGAGAAGGTCTACGCTGAAATGGCCCGTGTGCAAGACCAGATCGAAGCGACTGGCACGTGGGAATTGGATCGAGAGATTGAAATCGCGTTTGAAGTCATGAACCTGCCACCGCGGGATGCCGACGTGACCAGGCTTTCGGGCGGTGAGCGACGGCGGGTGGCGCTTTGCAAGCTGCTTTTGGAAAAGCCCGATTTGCTGTTGCTGGACGAGCCCACCAACCATCTGGACGCCGATTCGGTGGCGTGGCTGGAGCGGACGTTGCAGAATTATCCCGGCACGGTTGTGGCCGTCACGCACGATCGCTACTTCCTGGACAACGTGGCGGGCTGGATTCTGGAGTTGGATCGAGGTGAGGGGTTCCCGTTTGAGGGAAATTACACCTCGTGGCTGGAACAGAAACAGGCTCGGTTGGCCAAGGAAGAAAAAGCTGCCGAGGCCAAGCAAAAGACGTTGGAGCGGGAGCTGGAATGGATCAGGATGGCTCCCCGTGCCCGACAAGCGAAAAACAAGGCGCGCATCAATGCTTATGAGCAATTGGTGGCTGAAAGCAATCGCGAGCGGGAGCAGGAGTTGGAGATCCAGATTCCCGCGACTCGCCAACTGGGCGACCTCGTGATTGAGGCTCAGGATGTGACCAAGGCGTATGGCGACCGGGTCTTGATGGAGAAAATGAACTTCCGCCTTCCCCCGGGCGGGATTGTCGGCGTGATTGGTCCAAACGGGGCGGGCAAGACGACGCTGTTCCGAATGCTGACCGGCCAGGAGCAACCCGACGGCGGCGCTTTCCGGGTCGGTACGACGGTCGATCTGGGGTACGTCGATCAAAACCGGGACGAGTTGCAGGCCGAACAGACCGTTTTTCAGGAAATCACCGGCGGGGTCGACAACTTGGAGGTGGGCAAGCGGAAGATCAACTCCCGGGCCTACGTCAGCCGCTTCAATTTCCGTGGTACCGACCAGGAAAAAAGGGTTGGCACGCTGTCGGGTGGGGAGCGGAACCGGGTTCATCTGGCCAAATTGCTCAGAAAAGGTTCGAATCTCCTGTTGCTGGATGAGCCAACCAATGATTTGGACGTGGATACGCTCCGGGCTTTGGAAGAGGCGATTCTCAGCTATGCTGGGTGCGTCGTCGTCACGAGCCACGACCGTTGGTTTCTCGATCGAATTGCCACACACATTCTGGCCTTTGAAGGCGACGGTTACGTCCACTGGTGCGAAGGTAATTTTCAGACCTATGAACAACAGCGGCGGGAGCGTCTGGGCATATCCGAAGACGAGCCGCGCCGTTTCCGGTACAAGAAGTTAATGGCCTGATTGCCGCAGGCCGCTGGGTAAGCCATTTGTCCATTTGAATTATTGGAGTTCAAGCGTTTATGTCTCTGCTGCGGGTTGGTTCGACGGAAAAGTATTCGGCTAATTGGTCCAAGGCGTTTGGCGAGAAGCCCTCGGGTCCCAAGTCTTCGCGGCAGGCGAAGGCTGCCAAGTCGAGCAATCGCCTAGCTGGCAAGGCGAAGACCGCTGGTTCAAAGTCCAAGAAGAAGGGCAAGCGCTAAAACCAGCGCCCGCGACCTTGCATGTCCCGACGCTCCCGTTTTGCCACACTTCAATCCAGGCAAAGTAGCTCTGCTGAAATGCTGGGCGAACTGGCTGCTCAGCTTTCTGCCAGTGACCTGGAAGCGAACGTGGCTTTTGCTTTTCTGGCGGAGCATTCCGAGGAGAGTTTCGCAGAGGTTGGCAAGCTGCTTAGCGAGCGGTTTCCGGCAGCGCACATTTTGGGCGCCAACTGCCAAGGAACGATTGCCGACGATGAAGAACTGGAGTCGGGACCGTCGGCAGTCGTCTGGCTGGGAAGTCTGGTCGACGTTGAACTGGGAAGTCATCATCTCAGTTTTCAACGGACCACGGAGGGCGCGGCTTTTTCCGGAAGTGGTCATGTACTCGACCTCAGCGATTGGGACCCGGCCGAAGCGGCGATTATCGGATTGGGGGATCCCTACACGTTCCCGATGGACGTTTACCTCGAGCGGCTGCGCGACGAGGCACCCTGCCTGCCGGTGGTGGGCGGGATGGCGAGTGGCGGGGCCGGTCCGGGCCTGACGCTCTTGCTCCGCAATGGCGAACTGATCAACCACGGCGCCGTGTTTCTGACTCTTCGCAATGAGCGTCCCGGCGGCGGACAGCGATTTCGCAGCGTCGTTTCCCAGGGCTGCCGGCCAATTGGCCAGCCGCTCGTGGTGACGGCCGCCGAACGAAATCAAATCTTCGGTTTAGGCGGCCAATCGGCCGTCGAGCAGTTGCTCCGGATCTATCGCCAGCTACCGACTCAAGAGCAGCGGATGCTCCAGCAGGGGCTGCATTTGGGGATCGCGATCGATGAATACCGGGACCGCTTCGCTCTGGGGGATTTTCTGATTCGGAATGTGCTCCAGATTAACCAGCAGGAAGATTACCTCGTGGTTGCTGATTTCGTCAGAGTAGGGCAGACGGTTCAGTTTCAGCTGCGGGATCATTTGTCGGCCACAGCGGATTTGAAGACGCGGATGAAGCAGATGTTGGGAGACTCCTTGCCGCTGCGGCCTCGCGGTGGATTACTCTTTTCCTGCAATGGACGGGGAAGTAATCTTTTTCCCGAGCCGCATCACGATGCGGGGCTGATTCGCGGGCTCGCCGGCGAGATCCCGCTGGCTGGTTTCTTTGCTGCGGGAGAAATTGGACCGGTCGCCGGCGTCAATTTTGTGCATGGCTTTACCGCCAGTGCCCTCTTCTTTTTCGACTGAAGGAACTGAGTTTGGACTCTTCGGAAACGTCCCTGAGCCAGGAACTCGCAGTGTCTGGGGGGGCAGCTTCCCGGAAACTGGTCGTGTTCCTTTTGAAGCTGCTGGTGTCAGCCGGGCTGTTGGCGTTTCTGGCCTGGCGAGCGGCTCGCGAGGACCAGTTTCAGGGAATATTCGCCGGCCGAAATTACTTTTGGTTCAGTTCCGCCGTTGCTCTCGGGATGACCGCCACGCTGGTGACTTTTTTCCGATGGTATCTGTTGGCGCGTGGGCTGGGGGTGACGCTCCCCTTGGGGGAAACCCTCCGGATCAGTTTTATCTCGGTCTTTATCGGGCTATTTGCTTTCGGAGTCGTGGGAACTGATTCGGCCCGAGCATTTACTGCGGCGCGGCACTCGTCGGGCAAACGAGTTGAGGCCGTTGCGTCGGTTTTCATCGACCGGGTGTTGGGTCTGCTGACAATGTTTCTTCTGGCGGCGGGGGGGTATTACCTTCAGCCAGCCGAGCGGTGGCGCGAGCTCAGTTCAATCGAAGGGCAGGGGATTGAGTGGGTAGTGCTGGTCAGTGGTTGGGCCGCACTGGCGATGCTTGTCGGCGGCGGGATTGCCATGCTTGCGCCGGGGGTGCTGCAATGGCAGTTCTTTCATCGTCTGGACCAATGGCCGCTGGTTGGCTCTTCCGTGGCGAAGGTCCTGCAGATTGTTCAACTGTATCGGAAAAGACCGGGCGTGTTGGTGACCGGCATATTGCTGAGCGTGACTTCGACGTTGCTGTTTGCCCTGTCAATTTATTCGCTGGCGGTGTTTTATGGAGGCAATCATCCGCGTCTTGCCGATCACTGCATCATTGCCCCCATTTCGCTGGTGGCCAATGCCGTTCCGCTGCCCGGTGGTTTGGGAGGGATGGAGACGATGCTGGATTTTCTGTACCGCGCATTTTCTCTACCCACCGGTGAGAAGCCGAAAGGGGTCGTGATCGCCTTTGCTTTTCGGATTATCTTCTTGCTTATCGCCGCGATTGGGGCGGTCGCGTGGTTTCGCTTGGGCCAGCAGGCTCGCGCGACGTTGCAGGCAGGAGAGCAGGAATGAAGCTGAATCAATCGGAACCCCGTGAGGCAAACTCAGGCGGCCAGATCGCGATGGCTGCTTGGCAACCGTGGCTGGCTGGCGGTTTGGTGCTGGCCATTGCGGCCGCCGGCGTCAGTTCGCTCGACTTGGGAGCCCGGCAATGGATTCAATCGCTCGGCCTGCGCGGCGATTTGGAGCGGGTCATCAAGTTGATGGAGATTTTCGCCCACGGCACCGGCTTGCTCGTGACGTTAGCCCTGATCTGGACGCTGGCACCCGACTATCGCCTGCGCCTGCCGCGGCTCTTGGCAGCCTATGGGCTGGCTGGGTTGACGGTAAATTTGATCAAGGTTCTGGTGCCGCGATTGCGACCTTCTGCCGGACCGGAGGCGAGTCTTCCCGCCGGTTGGGGGAACTGGGAATACCTCAGTCAGTCGTTCCCCTCCGGACACAGTGCTGCCGCCGTTGCCTTGGCCCTGTCGCTGGCGCTACTTTTTCCCCGTGGACGCGTCGTCTTTCTGATCCTCGCCACGCTCGCCTGTCTGCAAAGAATCATTTTTGATGCTCACTGGCCGAGCGATGTGTTGGCCGGCGCGGCAATTGGCGTTTGGGCCGTGGCGGTTGTCTATCGCACTGCTTGGGCGGATCAACTTTTCCGGCACATCGAAAAGTCATCCCCGGTTTGAAGGTCTTCCGGGGAATCGGTTCAAACTGCTGGCCAGTCCGATAACATTACCGAACCCCTGCTGGAGTAGAGGGTTTTCGCTGCAGCGGAGCCCTGTCGAACTCGACGCGCTCAGGAAACCCGGTTCATGGAAGAAGGCGCCGCTGTGGACTTGAGCGTGAGGCGGAAAAGGGCGAGGAAGACAACGCTCCAGAAGCCGACAAATCCGAGGAGCAGGGAAAAGCTCGGAAGCGAGAACCACTCTTGGCGCCCGGCCACAAAAAAGTTGGGCTCTGACCCTTGGGGGGCTTGGTAAGTCAGATTGAGAAAAACCCGTTCCTCGCTATCTGCATGGAACCGTTTCATGAAGTCGTACTCGAGCGGAATTTCAAGGCGGGCTTCGGACGCTGCCGCGAGAGAGTCGTCTCCCGGAATAATCAAGTCCTTGCTTTCTTCCAAAGCGCAGCGGGTCAACGGTTTGGTGGAATCCGATGGCTCAATCCGGAACTCAATCGTTTGAATGTGGATCGGGACGGGGCCCGAGAATTTTTCCACATCGAGAAACAGGATGATCGATTGAACCTCAGTCAAACCCTGTTTGTTGAAAAACGACCACAACTCGCCAGCTGTGATCGCTCCGGCGGCCGGTTCGAGTTGACCACTGAACAGCAGGGGCATCACCCGGCCGGCATGCATCGGCAGGGGGCCGGGAAGCAACTGAATTTGGCTGACCTTCTCAATTGAGGGTTCTTGGCCATTGAGCTTTGCGTCGACTTGAAAACAAAGCATCAGGGCCAAGACTGACAAGGCCTTCAGCCAAAACGCGGAGACTTGGCCTCGCGTTTGCTCACCTCGCGGGGCGTGGACGAGGTCCACGCTTTCCACAGGCAGGGCAAAAGCCGGATTCGGCTCGCGCAGGAGAATCTTCGAAAGGTGCATGGTTGTTGATTCGAGGAAGTGTCGACCGGGCTCGGGCTGAAGTCATGAACCGGGGAGCAAAAAGACCTGAACGCGACGACCCTGATTAAACGCGAGGGGAATGAAGAACCAGTGAGCCTTCTGTTAAGCTTAGTTTCCAGCCAGGTTTTCGCCATGAGTTCGGGGACCCTGGACTGGGGACAAAAAGCCACCCGTTCCGGGTAATCGTTAGTTTTCCCCGAATCGGCGGTCGATTTGGTCCCGCTTTTTGGATTACCGGTGGCTTGACGTTTTTTCGAAAAACGACGACTACAGTCGGGGATTGAGCTTGGGTTGGGTTGGAAAAGTTCGGTAGACTGCGGCGTGGCGAGGGCTCTCCCGGAGCCTCGAGCGAACTCGTCTCGGGGTGTTCATCGAGCCGCACGGTGGCAGACTCATGTTCCGTAGGTTCCAGAACACGGGAACGAAAGGAGTTGGCGATGGGTAGCATGTCCGACGTGATGACGGTAATTTTGGCGGGCGGCAAAGGGTCGCGTCTCGAACCGCTGACCCGCGACCGCGCCAAGCCGGCGGTCCCGTTTGGCGGCGCTTACCGGATCATTGACTTCACGCTCTCGAATTGCCTCAATAGCGGTCTTCGCAAGCTGCTGATTTTGACTCAGTACAAGGCGATCAGCCTCGATCGGCATATCAATCTGGCGTGGCAACAATATTTCTGTCGCGAGTTGGGCGAGTTTATCGACGTGGTCCCGCCGCAGCAGCGGATTGATGACCAGTGGTATCAGGGGACAGCAGATGCGGTTTACCAGAACATTTATTCCCTCGAGAAATTGAGGCCTGAGCATGTGCTGATTCTGGCGGGCGACCATATCTACAAGATGAACTACGGCCAGATGGTCGAATTCCACAAGCAACAAGGAGCCGACCTCACGATTGCAGCGTTGCCCGTCGATCGGGAATCAGCCAAGTCATTTGGAGTCATGCAGGTCGATTCGAGTGGACGAATCAACGGGTTTGAGGAGAAGCCTGCCGATCCCCGCCCCATGCCGGGTAACCCCGAGCAATGTCTGGCGAGTATGGGGATTTATGTTTTTTCGGCGAAATTGCTGTTTGAATTGCTGCTTAGCGACGCCAATAACCGGCAAAGCGCTCACGACTTTGGCAAGAATATCATTCCCGCGATGATCGGCTCACATCGGGTATTCGCCTTTCCATTTCTGGACGAAAATCGAAAAACCCAGGCATACTGGCGGGACGTCGGCACGATCGACTCGTACTACGCCGCCAACATGGATCTGATTAGCGTCGATCCCCAACTGAACATGTACGACCGGTCGTGGCCGATTCGGACTCATCAGGGGAACTATCCTCCGCCAAAGTTCGTGTTTGAGGACCGTGAAACAGCGGTCGAAGAGCGGGTCGGGGCGGCAACTGACAGTATCGTGTGCGCCGGCTCGATTGTCTCGGGAGGGAAGGTGACGCGGAGCATTATCGGCACCAACGTCCGAATAAACAGTTTCGCCCAGGTCAGCGACTCGATTCTGTTCGACCGCGTGGAAGTGGGCCGACACGCACGGATTCGACGAGCCATCATCGACAAAGATGTTCGGATTCCGCCGGGGGTCTCGATTGGATACGACCTCGACCTCGACCGCCAACGCGGATTTGTCGTCAGCCCCGAGGGAATCGTCGTGATTGGCAAGGAAGATGCGGTCGACCCGCTTTCGATGCCAGTTCAAGTTTGAGACCGTAGTCCAAACCGTCAGGCGAAAACCGGCTTGGACGGTTTTGGTGTTAACACCGGGTTTGCCGCAGAATGCCGGGTAAAATCAGACGCCTTGCTCGCGCTGCTTTCGCAGTCGTTCGCTGACCCGCTCGAGCACCGAGCGTTCCTCGTCGGTCAAGCTCTCCATTCCCTGGTCATGCAATTTTCGCAGAATGTGGTCGCTGCGGCGATCGTCTTCTTCCGCCAGTTGGCTCTCATCAAAAGGCTGAGCCCCACGCTCGCGAGCCCGTTGTTTTTCCACAAGCCATTGTGAGTACGTGTCTTCGACCATAAAGCCGAACTGGGCCGAATCGCTGTCTGAGGAAAAGGCGTCTTCCTCATCGGATTCTGAGTCGAGCCAATCTTCATCCTCGAGCGCATCCGCCAGGCTTCGTTGATAGTCATATCGGGCGCAGAACATCAGTGTCACGCCCGCAGTCAGCAACAAGGCCCAAGTGGGCTGTAAGGGGCCGACATTCAACTTGTGGGTCATCCAAGCCAGCACAAAACAGACGGCCGCCGTCAATTGGCCAATGGCGAGCAGCGTTGATTCAATCTTGATCCGGCTGAGATCTTGTCCCGCCATCAGGAACAGGGTCCGCGCGATTTGGGCTCCGTCAAATGGAAAGCAGGGGACCAGATTTACCAGAAAGATCTGGAAGTTGAGCCAGGTGAAAATCTCCAGAGTCGAAACCTGCCAGTCAGACAGTCGAAACTGCTGGGGCTGCAGCGGATTCATCAGTTGTTGCCACTCGCTATTGCCAGAGCGAGTGAGGATAAACGCGCCCACCAGGAAAAGGCACAAACTGAGAAAGGGGCCAGCTAAATGCACAATCAAACGATCGCGATTAAGAGCAGGCAGCGAGAAGCTCGATTTACCGCCCCAGGGGGTCAGGGTGACCGAATGGATCTCGCCTCCGAGGTTGCCGATTGCAAACAGATGAGCCAACTCGTGCAGTAATACTGCCACGAGCAGCATCGTGGCAGTGACCGTGCCGGTGCCAATCGCGTAGTCTCGGTCCTGATAATGCCAGCCAACGGCAAAGATCAAAATCAGGAATAACAGGAGGGTGGCGTGAATGCGGACTGAGACCCCCAGCCATTTGCCGATCCCCGCACTCCACTCAAACCGTTCAATCATGAGTTGTTATCCGCCGATAAGCTGTCGCCGCAGCGAGGGACCTAAGTCGCTGAAAAAAAGAGTCGCCTTCAATCCTGAATCGCCATTGATTTCGGTTCGCCGCTGATCCCGAATGACAGCGGGTCCTGAGTCAGACTCAGTCCTGAGTTTTGGTCAGGCTTGCGACGAGTCAGCTGGGTCAAACAAAACGGGAAACAGCAGGAATTCGACCACTGACCACCCTTTAACAAGTCTAGCCAACCGGGGAGGCAGATTCAATCAGAGCGGGCTGGGGAATGAACGCACATCCGTCGATTTGTGGACCACTTTCAGGCGGTGGAAGCCGAGTCGCTCATAGAGTCGGATAGCCCCCAGGTTGCTGGCCGTCACTTCCAACTGGCCAAATTCAAACTGGGAGCGATGCATCCCCTGCAGCGAGTGGTTCACCAGCCAACTGCCCAGGCCACGTCCCCGAAAAGCTGGCGAGACCCCAACATTCTGGATACTGGCCACTCGAGGACCGGTCCGAATCGCCTGAATGGTCCCGCAGGGGACCCCCGTTTTTCGCTCGGCGGAGTGGTGAACCAACAGCCAAGTCGCCTCGGGCAGGAAGCCATCACGAAAGCTGATATCTCGCATCAGCCGTCGACACCCCTCCTCATTCCCCAGACAGCTGAAGATATTGGCGTCCATCTCCTCTCGAAAACTTTCGTATTTGGCTCGGGCATGAGCCTCGCGAAGGGATTCTTTCCAAGGCCAGAGTTCAAATCCGGGAGGCAGGGGGGAGAGCGACCGTGGAGTCCAGCCGTTCCTCAAATCGACCTGCATGCAGTAGCGGCGGAAGTAAGTGGTTGTCATCCCTTGTGATTCCCGAAACTGCAAGCACTGTGGGGGGGCTCGAGCGCGTGGGGCTCGCCGCTTCCTTCTTTCTGACTGGGGCCTGCTCCTGATTCTAACTCCCGGAAAACGGGCTGGGGCTACCTGAGGGCAAAAGCTGACGGCAAAAGCCAGGCAGGAAAGGAGGGGCCGGAGTCACCGGTAGGAGTCGCCCAGGCCTGCACATAACCCTTCACTCACTCTCCCGATCGCCCGGAATGAGGTCAGATTTCTCTCAGGAGTCCTCTTCCAGGCGAGGAGGCTCTGATTTGGTTGCGGGGGGGTGAGAGCGGAATTCGGCGTCGTAGACTTCTTGCCCGGCGGGCGCCTGCCAAGTTCGGTTTGATGGGGTGAAGATGGAAATCCGGAATGCCGATCGGAGCCAGTTCAAAATTCGCTCGCGATACCATCGCCGACAACGAGGCCAGAGCAACGAGAGCCCGATCAAGTCGGTGATGACTCCAGGGGTAATCAACAGCCCGGCAGTCAGGACAACCAGAACTGCCTCGGAAGCGAGATCGCTCGGGATCTGATTCTGGGCCAGCTGTTGTTGGGCTCGTTGACCGATTTGCCTCCACTGGCGTTTGGCCAGAAGCACGCCGCAGAAAGCCGAAGCAATCACCAATCCAAGAGCCGGCCACAAGCCGGTAAAGCGGGCGATAATCAGCAACAGGAGGAGGTCTGCCAGTGGCAAGAGTACGATCAGCAGGAGGAGTTGAACAATCATGAAGACCCCTCCGTTATCCTCCCGGCAATGTGTCCGTTCCATCGCGAGGCCGAAAGACACAGTACGGCCGAATACCCCAATACGGCCGAATACCCCAGTACGGCCGAAAAAACTCGCTCGGCCGAAAAAACTCGCTGCTTTTTACCGCCTGAATCAAGTCCCGTTTGTTTGCCTGGGCAGGCGAACTGTTTTTCAGTCGCGAACCGAAGGCTCGCTAGTCTTCCTGTTCCGCTTCCAGGACTTTTCCCGGCACAACGAACGGAACTACTTTGGCAACTGAGGGCGCAAGCTGCAATGGGTCGACTGCCAGCACCCACCAAATGATGAGTTGAGCAACAGGCAAGGCCAGCAACCCGCCCAGAACGACCTTTCCAATTTCAATCCACTGTTCTGAATTGGCTCTGGAACTGGCTGAGCCCCGCCGCTGGCTGCTGGAACGTCGGGCGGTCTGTCGCTCGTAAGCGGCGAGTTCACCCGCGGTCTGCAGTTTGGTGATTTCCACGTTCCCCGACTGAGGTGTTGAAGATGGCCCCGGACGACTGCGGGACCGGCGGTGGTCGTTCGAGGGTGGGGCCGCAGCGTTTTGGAAATCAGCGAAGCTGGTGGTTTCTTTTTCTCCGACCACAACCAGGTTGTCGGGTGCCGAGGTTGGCAGGGTATCCTGGATGTGACGTTCGCTCTCACGATGCGACCGACGATGTCGCCGTCGTCGAGAGAGCTTGGCGTTTTTCCGCAAAATTTCGCTGACCTCGAGTTTGGCCGTTGGATCGATTGCAAGCGAACCACTGGGCTCTCTCTCAGCTTCCTCGCTCTCAACCACCAGTTCCAATTGAGGAATCTGTTGGGGAAGTCGCGCCCGCAAACTGTACTTATGATGACAAACCGGGCAACGCACCACCGCATCGAGCGACATGATGGACGGGAGGCCGACCAAAGAATTGCATTGGGGGCAACTGGTCACCAGGTTTTCGATTGGGGAGGACATGAGCAATTGGGCTCACCAAGGAGCACAGGGAGAGGGAGCTTGCAACGGATTAATTATCCATCACGCCATTATAACCAGTGACCGAGACTTCGAACCTTCTGGCTGAGTGGGGGAAAATCGCTGTGTTCATCGCGGAATTATCCCTCCAAACGGTAAACTCGGCGCAACTTTGTCCGGAGGTGGGCCAGCAACGGGGCTTGTGAAATGGGCTGATGGCTGGCCCGGGTCACGATTTCGGATGCGGTCAGGGTCTGGCCGTGCCGGTGGACATTTCGGCGAAGCCACTCGAGCAAGGGCTGGAATTGCCCGCGCTGGAAATGGCTTTCGAGCGCGCCGAGTTCCCGCTCAGCCGCATCAAACAGTTGGCTGGCGTAGAGCGTGCCGAGCGTGTAGGTCGGAAAATAGCCAAACAGTCCCGCGCTCCAGTGGACATCTTGCAGTGCTCCTTCCGCGTCATCAGCGGGGCGCAGACCGAGATAAGCGTGGTACTTGTCTGACCAGGCCGCAGGGAGTTCGGCAACCGTTAAGTCGCCGGAAATCAGGGCGGATTCCAATTCAAACCGGAGGGCGACGTGCAAGTTGTAAGTTGCCTCGTCCGCTTCGACCCGAATCAATGAGGGCGCGGAGTAATTGATGGCCCGCCAAAAGTCTTCCAACGCAGATGCTCCAAGTGCAGCCGGGAAAAGGCGAACGGCCTCGGGCCAGAAATGCTCCCAGAAACCGCGACTCCTTCCGACAAGGTTCTCCCAGAGTCGCGATTGAGACTCATGCAATCCCAAGCTGCAGTACTGGCCCGGTGGAAGTCCGTAATATTCGCTGCGCAGTCCTTGCTCATACATGCCGTGCCCCGCCTCGTGCAGCGTACCGAAAAAGGCAGTACTGAAGAACTGTTCGTCATATCGAGTCAGAATCCGGCAGTCATGGGGGCCGAGTTCGGTGCAAAACGGGTGATGGGTGACGTCAAGTCGTCCGCGCTGGAAATCAAAGCCAATCGCCTGAGCCGCTTGTCGACCAAGTTGTTCCTGGGCGAGCTTGGGAAAATTTCGATGTAAAAGCGAGACATCGGGATGGTGTTTGGATGCCTTCACTTCACCCAGCAGGGGAACGAGTTCCGCTACCAACGCCGCGAACATTGCAGCGATCTCGGCGGATCTTGCTCCCGGCTCGTAGTCGTCCAGCAAAGCATCGTAGGCCAGACCACCCATGCCGTAAGCCGTTGCCTGCTCGCGTTTCAGGCGAACGATTCTCTCCAGAGCTGGAGCGAAATCGCCGAATTTTTTCGCTCGGCGAGCTTCGACCCAAACCTGTTGGCCGAGTGAGCAGGCACGGGCCAGCTCCTCGACCAGGCGTTGTGGCAGGCGACTGGCCTTTTCAATCGTCCGACTAAGTTCACGGACCGAGGCCTGCTGCTCAAAGCTGACCGAACCGAATTCGGGAGCGTGAGCCAGGTTCTGGAGTTTCTCCCGCAGTCGCGGGTCCGACTTGCGACGATGGACTTCACCCGCCAGAAAGCTGACTTGTTCCGCCCGGTAAGCGCCGCCCTGCTGCGGCAAGTACGTCTGCTGGTCCCACTCCAGAAGCGCCTGCGTCGTTTGCAGCAGTTGGACTTCCTGGAGTTCGCGGCAGACCTGTTGGTAGGTCGATTCCCAAGGGGTCATATTACAACTCCTGAGCGTTTGGTTGCACGGGCGGCGGCGTCAGCAGTGAAACCGCGATCAATGTCAAAAAAGCCAAGGGGATCGTCACAATTCCCGGTTGGCTGAAGGGGATTGGCGACTGCTCTGCCGGCCAGCCATAGACTTTGGAATAGGTATCCCCACTGAGCAGAATCCAAATCAACGAACTGAGCATTCCGACCAGTACGCTGGCGACGACTCCCTGCCTGGTGGTTCGTCTCCAGAACAGCAACATGATCAGGGCGGGCAGATTGGCTGAAGCGGCAACGCTGAATGCCCAGCCAACGAGATAGTTGACATTCAGTTTTGCAAACAGCACTCCGAGCAGGATCGCAATCCCGCCAACTACAATCGATGCAAGTTTGGCGACGCGGACTTTTTCGCGATCGTTGAGAACGATCCCCGCCCATCCCCCGACGAGGTCATGAGCAACCGCTCCGGCAGATGCCAGAATCAGGCCGCTGACGGTTCCCAGCACCGTGGTGAAGGCAATCGCCGAAATCAGGGCAAACAGCAACTCACTGATACTTCGAGCCAGCAGTGGCGCAGCCAAATTGCTGTCCGTTGCATCTAGTGCTCCGCTGGTCATGGCACCCAGACCCATGAACAAGGTCAACACGTAGAAGCTGCCAATGCTGGCGATTCCGACAATCGTGCTTTTGCGAGCTGCCGCTTCATCCTTGACGGTGTAGTAGCGAATCAGAATGTGCGGCAGCGAGGCTGTACCGCAGAACAGGGCGAGCATCAGCGAGAGGAAGTTCAGTTTGTCGACAAACTTCTCACTGCGAATCCCCGGAAAGGTGGAAGAGCCTCCCGGCCGCAGCAACTCGCTTCCCCTGTCCCGCTGTTGGTAATAGACCGTCGCCTTGCTGCGATCGGGGTGTTCAATGCTGACGCTGGGCCAGCGAACAATTTCACTCGCGGCGAAGGTTCGCAGAAACTCCCAAGGGCCGAGTGGGCCGGTCTGAGTCTGCCCTCCCGGTAATTGGGAAACGCCCCCAACCGGATGAAGAACCCCGCCCTCTGAGCCGGCGGGAAATCCATTGACCAAACGTTCGCCGCCGGGGGTGAGCACCATTGACTGCGCTTCCCGGAGAAAAACATCCGCTGAGTTTGCAATCGGCTCCAAGCTGAGAATCCGGAGCCTTCCGGAAGCATCGCGGGTGGGAAGCAGCTGCTTCTTGCGATAGCGGTCCGCGAGTTCCAAGTCGACTTTCCAGTTCTCGCCGGAACCGACATCGAGTCGGAAATTCGCGTCGGCCAAAGCGGCCGCTGAGACCGGCCCCAACCTCAGGAATTCGTGTCCATCGCGGCTGCGGTTCCCAGCCTCAAAGCCTCGCCAAAGGACCGCAATGGTGAGCAGCAGGCTGAAGAAGACCAGCAGTGCGCCTTTGAGGAATTGCACCCAAGTGGTCGAGACCATGCCGGCCGTCACCACGATCAGGATCACCACGGCTCCGACCAGGAGGACCCCCGCCCAATGGGGAAGACCGAGCAATGGCTGAATCAGGACTCCGGCTCCCACCATCTGCGGGATCAGATAAAAGGTACTGACAACGAGCGTGCTCAAGCCCGCCGCCAAACGAATCCCCCGGGAGTTGAAGGTCGAATCGAGGCAATCGGCGAAGGTGAATTTTCCGCGGCGCTTGATCGGCTCGGCAATCACAAACAGAGCCACGATCCAGCCTGCCAAATATCCAATCGAGTAAAGGAAACCGTCATAGCCGGAAAAGGCGATCATTCCACAGATGCCGAGAAACGAAGCGGCCGAGAGATAGTCTCCCGCGAACGCGACTCCGTTGACGAACCAGGGAATTTGCCCATGCGCGGCAAAATAGCCTTGGGCGGAGCCCGCTCGCCGACCAAGAAAAAAGCTCAGTCCCAGGGTCAGGCCCACGAACAGCAAGAAAACGACCAACGAGATTGGCGAAACAGAGTGCGGCATCGGCGAAATCCACGGTTCAAGCGGAAGGAGGCGAGTTCGATCGAGATCCTGCGTCCGAATCGGCCCGACAGAGGACTCCGTAAATCAGCGCCAGACCAAAGGCGAGCACAATCAGCCCCATCCCCCAAAGGACGGCGAGGTTCACTCCAGACCAGGTCACGTCCGACATCCAACGGGGAGCAAACGCGTTGACCAGCACAAACCCGAAATAGACGACACAGTAAATCGCGAAAAGAAGCAGGCCAAGACGTGCGTTTGGGTTCAAGCGTTGGACTCCGATTTGGAATAACAGAGGGCCGAAACGACAGGGACCGAGCCACGGTGAATTCCGGAGATGCCGACGAAAGGCTGCTTGCAGCGATGCAACCTTGACGTCATTAGAGCTCGCGGGCGTTGCCCTCGTCGTCGTATCGCATCAACCCGAAATAAACCATGGCAAAGAGGCAGATCGGGTAAGTCACCACGAAAACAGGTGAGACAAAGCGGGCGAGCAGGGTTCCCAGCAGAATCAGTCCCACCCACAGCCACCAGGTATCACGTAGCAATCCTTTGATTCGTTTCATCGTCAGATTCGAAAAATGGTTTGGTCGTCTTTGGCCCGAGCCAAAGTCCCAGCATAACACTTGTCTGCTGTTTTCGAAATCGACCCCTCTTCGCCGCGGTCTAATCGCCCGAGTTCAATTCAATCGACCCCGAGCTCGGCTGGCAAAGCAACCAGCGCGGGTTCAGTCCAAACCTGGACTCGTAGGTCGCGAGCAATTTTTCAAGTAACGACAGAGATAGCGATTGGGTCGGCAGCAGGGCAATCATGGAGCCACCGAATCCGCCGCCCGTCATTCTCGCTCCCAGCACACCCGGCAGTTGGCGGACTTGCTCCACCAGATAATCAAGCTCCATGCAGCTCACTTCGTAGTCATCTCGCAAGGAAACGTGGCTTTCGTCCATCAAGCGGCCCAGCTGTTCGGCTTGTCCGGCACGGCAGTTGGCGGTGGCCTGCATGGTCCGCTCAATCTCGCTGACCACATGCCGCGCCCGTTTGAATTCGAGATCGGTCAGAGCAGAGCTTGCGGCAAGCAGGTTTTCTAAAGTCACGGATCGCAAACTGAGAGCGCCGAGCTTGCGAGCTGCGGATTCGCAAGTTGCGCGACGCAAACCATATTCGCTGGTTGCCAGATCATGTTGCACGCCGGTGTGAATCAGGAGGCAGCTCAGATCGGAACCGGGCCAGGGTATCGGCTCGAGGGTCATCTCATGAAAGTCGATCGCCAGCAGGTGGTTCCGCTGACCAGCCAGAACCACCAGTTGATCCATCAGCCCGCACGGAACATTCGCAAACTGGTGCTCCACCTGCTGGCAGAGTTGCGCCTGCTCCCAAGTTGGAGGTTGCTCGACCTGGGGCAGGGAGGCCCTCCCCGTAGCGGCAGTCTGCAAGGCACTCAGGATCGCCACGCAGAGCGACGCGCTGCTGGAAAGTCCGGCACCCATGGGGAGGGTCGAGGTGACCGCGAGGTCGAATCCGAACGGTGGACGCTCCGTCCGTTGGCTCCATAGTTTCAGAGTTCCCTGCAGGTAGCGGAGCCAGCCGGGCCAGCGGCCCGCGTCTGGAGCAGCAGAGAGTTCGTGCACGACTCCGTCGAGCTGCGAGCTGACCCGGATCAATGAGGTTGAATTGAGGCCAACGGCGACCGCCGAGTGCAAGTCGATCGCGAAGGGGAGGACGACGCCTGAGTTGTAGTCGACATGCTCGCCAATCAGGTTGATTCGTCCCGGGGCGAGGCAAATCGAGCTGGGGATATTGGAAAACTTCCCGGCATAGAACCGAGCGACTTGTTCCCTTAATTGGGCGGCTGAGCAAGTGGAGATTTGCGGCAAGGGCGACACCAGTTGGAGAGAATCGCGCGCGTTCAGCTGCGGGAACGCGGAACCGATCAATTCAGCAACAAAAAAACCACCGCGCTGGAATCAGGCGGTGGTTTCAGGATAGCAGTCCAAAGTTGACTCAGGCAACTGGCAGTGAGCTTACAGCAGCTTCGTGCCGGGAGTGGAGAACAGTGGTGAATCCGAATTATTCTCAGTTCGGTTGGATTTGCTCGACGAGCTGGACCAGTCTCGCTCCACCGAGTCGGAAACGCCGCGGGTTTGAGCGCCAGCGAGTGTCAGCGGGCCAAACAGGCCCGGGCTCTGCAGAGGCTGAGTCGCTGCTTTTCCCGAGTTGGTGGGAGCTTGCATCTTCAGTCCGAGAATCAGGCTGGCGAGATCGCCCGCGCCGGATTGGCCATCATCGAGCACAGACTCCCCGGAGCAACCCGGGCAGCAGCACTTGCCTTCATGTGAGCCGAACGGCTTGGTGTCTTCTTTCCAGCTCCGCTGCAGAGCGGCAGCAGCCGCCAGTTCCCCCGCGGTTTCAAACTTCAAGCCATTTTTACCCGGTGCCATTACCATCTTCTCCGGAGGCATCCCGCCCGGCGGCAGTACGAGGCTGCCGGTCTCCATCGCCAGCCATCCGACGACTTCGGGGTTATGAGCAACCTCCGCGTCGAAGGAACGTTCCTCTTCCAGGAAAATGGTAGCCGAGCGATTCGTCAGGCCATTGTGCCGGACCGTGGCCGGGTCGCCACCGTTGTGGCTCTGCATTTGTGCGAAGAAGCCCGGGCGGCTGGGGAAATTGGTGGCAAAGTTAACCGTGTAGTTGAGATGGGTGACTGCGTTGGGCGTCACAGCGGCTTCGAAGTCCAGGCCGTTGTAGCTGCCAGTGCCGAGTTCAATCGCCACCCAGCTGACGGTTTCCAGAGCGTGAATCCGATCGGCCGCCTCTTCTTCTTGGACTCGCACCTCGAAACCAGACGTCCCAACGCTTCGGTGACGGGTGGTCACGGCGACGTTTTCATTAGTCGAGACCACCTGGGAAAGCACGATCGGAGCGGATGTGTACGCGCCGGCGCCACTGAAGTTAACCGCTGACCAGCGATGATTGACTTGGGATTTGCCGGCCTTGATCAAGGTCCCGTCAGGCAGCGTGTAGGAGCCCGCCTCAAGCACCAGGAAACTGACATCCTCACGGCCATGCACGCCGTCAAGGTATTCCCACTCGTCGATCCGAGCCTCGAAACTGTTGGGGGTGACGTTGCGCACGCGTACCGTGATGGGCTCACCACCCAAGCGGGTCGGCGTACCCATGACCACGACCGGGTTATCAAACGAGTTCGGGAGATTGATTTTTCGCCAAGTGCTCGTCAGTCCGACGATCACTCCCGATTCTCCCAGCACAGTTGCTGGTCGGGGGATATCGGCATCCAGGGTGTAGAAGCCGACGCTGCCGTAGTCAGTGTAAACGCCATCTTTTCCCGTCCCGTCGATCGCCAGATAGTAGGTTCCGTTGTTCAAGTTCACCGAAAAACTTGCGTTGACATCGTCCAGCGGATTGCTGGTCGCGACCAGCGTCCCAACCGAGTTGTAGACGCGGGCCACGACATCAAGATTCGGATTACCTTGGAAACCGCGGATGTTGAAGGTCGAAAGGCCGGTACCGGCTTTGAACTTGAACATGTCGACATCGGTCGAGCGGGTGATAAAGCCGTAGGTCGACGCGGTTCGCCCGGTTACCGGAAGATTAGCGGCAGTGGCAAAGGTGTCCCCGAAGTCATCCGTCTTGAAATTCACCCCGTTTCGCACCTGGGTGATTACCGCGAAGTCGTCTTCGGTGTTGTCGGCTCCGACGTATTCGCCGCGCGACCATTGAACGAGGTTTTTACCGAAGGGAGCGCCCATGATTGGCCCCCAACCGGTTGGTCCGGACCCAACTCCAGGGTGATAAGCCTGTCCGCTCAGCCCATCGTGTCGCAAACCAAACGTATGACCAGCCTCATGGGAGATCGTCATTGCTCCGTTGTTGACGCCCTGATTAAACGAGAAGCAGGGCGTGTCCTCATTGGGCCCAAAACTGTTCAGGTAGGCAACGCCACCGATGCCGTCACCGAATCCGTCAGTGGCTTGGGTTTGCACTACCCGCATGCCAAATACGGGGTCGGTCACACTGGAGCGAATCAAAGCATCGAGGGTCGGTTCTTTGGTTGTGATGTTCAGGTCAAACGGCGCGAAGTCTTCCGCGACGTTTTGAAACATCAATTGGATTTCAATCAGTTCCGCGTCGGAAAAAGCACCGGGATTGCCGTCCCGATCGAACGCGGGAAAAACAATGTCATGGCCCCAGTCGTTGTCGACAGAGCGGTGACCGTTGAAATCGAGATAAAGCGTTTTGGAAGCCGTGGGATTCGTCGAGAGGTTGAATGTCTCGGCCAGTGGGTAGGGAGCCGCAGCGGCGGAGTCCGGATTCCCCAGCGTCAGGGTCTCGCCGACGTAGACGGGGAAGAGGGGTGCCAAGACCTTTCTGAATTCCAATTGCTCGTATACGAACCGCAGATTGAGAGATGCCGTGTTGCGTGTGTTGCTGCGACGGCGGCCACGACTGGTATTCAAGTTCCTGACTTTGTCCCCCGAGCGATTGGCATCCCGGCGGCGGCGATTGATACCCATGACTAAACCTGCTCCTCGATTCAAAGGCGGCGACACATCCCAAACGGCGGTTCAATGGCCTCACTGCCAACGTGGCTTCACTGCCAGGGTTGAACCGGCTTTTTAACGCTGGTCTCCATTGTACTCCCCCCTCCCTCGATCTCAATCAGAAAAGCACTGATTGGGAAGGGCCTTCCCCCAAGCCCCTTGGGCGGTTTTGCTTCACCGCCGGGGCTCGTATCCGAATAAACACATCAACCCGGCAAATTCAAACTCGCTAGGGCTTTTGGGGGCCGGCAGGCACCGTGGAAGTCGCGGCCTAAAGTCGATTCGGCCCCTCTTGGGTGGTGAGCTTTGACAGCAACCGGAACGTGATTGGCGCCCCGGGCCACTCGCCCTCATCCAGCGGGAAAAAGGTGGCGATGAACGACTCGGTCAGAAGTCACTCGCTAAGCTGTGAGTTTTCCCAGCCTGTTGGGCGACGGCGACGGATCGGTTTTTTTTGACTTTAACGTTTCGGCGGAGGACACTTAGCCGTCGTTGCAGCGGAATGGTTTAAAAGGAGATGCCGGTAATGCAAACGGTCCAAGAGTGTCGCCAGCGGAAGATCGGATACCTGCGGGACGGGACCACCACAGTCGGAGCTTGGCTAGTGCTGCTCGGGCTCTGGTTGACGGCTGGATGCCAGCCCTCAGCCAACCCAAACAAAGCACCCCAACTCGGCCCCGGCGAATCGAAGGCCGCCGTTGAACAGTCGGGCAAACTGCGAGTCGTCGCCTCGCAGGCGTTTCTGGCCGATGCCGTGACTGCCCTGGGGGGTGAGCGCGTCGAGTTGCTGTTTCTCGTGCCACCGGGGGGCGACCCGGCAACTTGGAAGCCAACCGCCCAGGACTTGCAAACGATGCAGGGCGCCGACTTGATCATCCTCAACGGGGCCAGCTACGAACCTTGGGTGGCCAGCGTTGCCCTCCCTGCGACGAGAATGGTTCGAACGGCTAACTCGTTCCGCGAAAAGTGGATCGAAACCGATGCCTTGGTTCACACGCATGGCCCCGGCGGTGAACATTCCCATCCCGGAACCGCGAGTACAACCTGGCTGGACTTGGAACAGGCAATGGCCCAGGTGACGGCTGTTCGCAACCGCCTGGTGGAAGAGTTGCCCGCCTCAGAATCCGAGGAGGTTGACCGGAGACATGCGGCTTACAACGCCGAGTTGCAGGAGATGCACTCCCGAATGCAGCAGTTGGCCGAGGAGCTCAAGGGACAACCGATTATCGTCTCGCATCCGGTCTATCAGTACTGGCAGCGGAAATATGAACTCAATCTGCGCTCGCTCCATTGGGAGCCAACCGAGTCGCCAGACGAGTCGGGCTGGGCCGAGTTGGACAGTGCATTGAAAGACTTCCCGGCAAAGCTTTTTGTCTGGGAGTCAACTCCGAGCGCTGAGAACGAGGCGGCGCTCGCAGCGCGGGGGTTCACCAGTCTCGTTTTTGCCCCCGCGGCCAACCTTCCAAGAGGGAGTTCGTGGCGCACCGAGATGCGAGCCAATCTCGAACGTTTGCAGAAAGTGGTTGAGAAGGTGCGATGAAAATCGCGCCAGGTTGACAAAGGTTTATTTGCGTTCCATGGCCGCGAGTTCGGGATAGACTTTTTCAGCCCGTTTCCATTTGGACCAATCACCCCGCAGGAGCCGCATCCCCTGACCGATTCGGCCTTGTTCCACCCAGTCGTTGAGGACCGCTTTGGTCACGGGGCCGAATTCGCGCCGGTCCCGGTCGCGAAGAATCCAGTTGTCAAATGGCCCCTCCGCATTCCAAGCCTCAGCGGAGCCATTGAGTTGCAGTGGAGCCCGAACGATTTGGGGCTTGTTGAATTTCAGCTTCTGGAGGGGCGCTTGCAATTCAGGGGGACGAGGTTGGGTGGGATCCTGCAGCCAGCGGGAGAGAGTCATCGCTCCGGGGTGGTCAGGCTGCAGACGGAGGATTTTCCGCACATCGCGGGCCGCGTTGGCCAGTTGATTGGACTGTATGAGGGCGCGGGCGCGGAGATAGCGGGCAGCCAAGTGGACGCGGAGGTGGTCGCGACGCAAGTCAAGAGCCATGTCGGCATCAGCTGCTGCCTTTGACCACGCGCCCATCGAGTAATAGACTCGGCCGCGTGCCAGCAGCAAGTCGGCGAGCCCGCGCGGATTGGAAAAGCGATGAAACGACTTGGTCAGCCAGAGCAGGGCCGCTTGGCTGCGCTCGCATGCAGACAAGGCATCAGCCCGGCCAATGACGGCCATCAGGTTTTGCGGCTTGAGTCGAATCGCCTGTTCGAAATCGGATTTGGCACCTTGGGGGTCGCCGGTGCGGAGTCGAGCCTTGCCCCGCAATGCGTAAACATCGCCTTGGTCGGCATTCAGCTCCAGCGACCGCGTCCAGTCGGCCAGTGCCTCGCGGGTCTGTCCTTTTTTCCAACGGGCCTCGCCTCGGAAGCGATAAACCGCCGGGTTGTTTGGCTCCAGGCTCTCTGCCCGGTAAAAGCTGCGAATGGCTTTGGACAACCGGCCGAGGCGGGCGTTTAATTCGCCGCGAAGCAAATGATATCGGGTGTGGTTGGGTGAAATGCGAATCGCCTTGATCAGGTCCGAGATGGCCCGTTCCGTATCGCCGCAGCGAGCCGCGGAAACCGCTCGATAAAATCTCGCCAGATGATGCTCCGGTTGGCGATGAATGACGTGGGCGAGGTCGTGTCGTGCCCGCCGGTCTTCCCCGAGCTGTTGCCAGACCTGGCCGCGGCGGAACCAGAGGTCGAGTTCCTCGGGCGCTGTCTGCAAAGCGAGGCTGTAATCCCGCACCGCAGGTTCGTATTGGGCCAGGTACTGGTAAGCCATGGCCCGACCGATGCGGGCCGACTGCACCTGCGGCTCCACTTCCTGTTGGCGAACAGGCTGGTCGAGTCGCTCAATTCCGTCAGAGCGAAAGCGGTTGTCTGCCGGCTGGGATTCAAAAAGGTCACGCGTTGGCAGGACTCGCGTGAATTCCTCGACGGCCCGGTTGGCAATGCTTCCGCCCAGGAGGCGATAGTTTCGGGCCAGATTCGGTTGCGCGGCCTGGGCACGCAGCAAAAACTGCACCGCCTCGTTCCACTGCCCCAATTTCGATTTGGCATTAGCCAGCCAAACCCAGGCGCCCGCATGGGCGGGTTGGCAGCGAATGGCTTGCTCGAAATCGGTGACGGCTTCCCGAAACTGCTGCAATTCAAACCGAGTCGTCCCCCGGAAATAGTGGGCCTCGCCGCGCAGTCTGGTCTCCTCGGGCGAGAGCAGTTCCAAGGCGCGGGAAAAATCATCCAGAGCCTCACTGAACTGGGCCAGTCCCACCTGCAGTTTTCCCCGCAAGAGATAAGCTGGAGGGTACCGATTGTCGAGCTTCAGGGCGTGTTCAATTTCACTCAAACCTGCCGAGTAATCCTGTCGGGCGTGAAAGACAGCCGCGCGGACGAGGTAAGCGTCAGTCTCCAGCACATCGAGTTGCAGCGCCTCATTCGCGTCTTCAACCGCAGCGTCAAATTGTTGAATCGCGAGTTCCGCCTGGGCTCGAGCCAAAAGCACGCGCTGGTCGTTCGGGCGGAGTTTGAGGTAGCGATGATATTCCGCAACTTCCAAGGGGTAGTTTTGAAGTCGACGGAACGCGGCTGCCCTGGAGAGAATGGCCGGTAAATGCTCCGGCTGGAACTCCAGCAAGTGCTTGAGTACCTGGAGACTGGCCGCCGGATTTCCCAAATCCTGATAAAGCTCGGCGAGCGCCAACAGCCGTTTGGGAATTCGATTTGCCTTCGCCTGCAGGTCTTTTAACGTCAACGCAGCGGCACCTCGACTGCCGCTGAGCTGCTGAATCCTCGCTAACTCAAGTTGGCCCAGCCACGCCACTTCGGGCTCAGCCGCACCCGCCGCCCGCTGGGCTGCGAACTCGGCTTGAGGCCATTCCTGCAAGCTGCGCGAGATGCGCGCCTTGCCCAGCCAAGCCCAAGCTTCATGCTCGTCGATCTGCAGGCAGCGTTGAAACGCCGGGCCGGCCTTTTCGTTCGCCCCGGATTGCAGGTAACACCAGCCAAGTTGTCGGAGTAACGGAGGATTGTTCGGGTATTTTTCCAGCTCGGCAAGGTAATACACCTCTGCTTCGGCGAGGTAGCTCAATTGCAGTTGTTCGTAACGCGCCCGGCCGCTGCCAGCGAGTTGTTGAGCGCGGTCCAGGTCAGCGAACGATTCCGGCCAACGTTGCTCGGCAGCATACGCGGCCGCCCGCCAGGCAAACGTGCGCGCGTCCCACCAGCCCGCGTCAATTGCTTCGGTACAATCCTGTATCGCCTCAAACTGGTTTCCCAGCTGGTAATGAATGTAACCGCGGACGGCAAGCGCTTCTTGGTAGCGTTCGTCATCAACCAATTGGAGGGCGCGATTGATGGTCTTGAGAGCCGCTTGCGGATCTCCGCCCTCGAGTGAGTCCAGGGAGCTTTGATACAGAAGCTCAAAATCCGATTTGGGTGATCCCGAACTGGCAAGCGGAGTCGCTGCCGGGTTTCGTACCGCGGCTCGCTCGATTTCAGTAGTCAAGCTCCAGCGGCAATGAGGACAACTGATTGCGAACTGTTCAAGCTTTTTTTGACACTCCGGGCAGCGCATTGATTTGGTTCCTGAGAAATGGAGCGCGGAGGGGGAGTTGAGGCTCCAGATAAGGGCGGAGACGTAGTCATTTCAGACCTCGAACGAAGCGGTGAAACCGTTCGGGGAGCACTGTCCTCTGCGGGGTTGCGGCGACAGCTGCCCCGTTGGGCGGCAGCGATTTCCGGACCCCAGTCAATTATCAGGCGGCGAAAATCCAGGTCAATCGAATTTGGAGATTGGCTGGCCCGGTTCCCGAACCCCTGTCGGCTGTGGAGCTACAGCGGCCGGCTGAAGCGGAGTGGTGGTAAACAGAGGCCATCGCAACAGTTCGGGGGGGGCTCTGAGCCAAAGGGCCACCGATTCCCGCCTGGTGAGCGCGAGCGAGGCGAGGGAACCGCGATTTTGGCCGAAAAATTTCTCGAATCGGCCAAGCACCGCCCCCAGTCCGCCGGCTCTTGCTCCCGGTTTGCAAGACTTTGGGAAAATCGCCAAACGAGAGGTTCAGCGGCAATCGGCGCCCCACCCGCCGTGATTTTGGGGAAAAAGACGCCCAAAGAGAATTGACGTTGATATTTGGCTCTGTCATGCTAAGGGCACGTCTGGTCGGTGTCTGCTCCATCAGTCCCTGTGAAGAATGTTTTTCGCGGATGGGGCAATCACATCGGGCTTTTGCAGTTGGTGATTGGCGAGTCTCTCTTTGAGCCGATACTTTTGCCGGTTTTGTCAGAGCAGCGGGTTTTTTGGCATGGTGACCGGACGCGATTTGTTTGTCGGAGATTTTTGATGACCAATATCTATGTAGGCAACCTTTCTTTTCGCCAGACTGAGGAAGAATTGCGGACGACCTTTGAGAGTTACGGCACCGTAGCCTCAGTAAAGATTGTGAAGGATCGCGAAACCGGACGGTCACGCGGCTTCGCCTTCGTCGAAATGCCAAACGCCGAAGAAGCCCAACAGGCAATTGAAGGTCTGAACAACCAAAGTGTCGGTGGTCGGCAGATCACCGTCAACGAAGCTCGTCCCAAGCCGGCAGGTGGCGGCGGTGGTGGCGGCGGCGGTGGAGGCGGTTATCGCGGCGGTGGCGGTGGCGGCGGTGATCGTCCGCGGCGGTTTTAATCCGCAGCTTCCCTGAAAACAGATACAACGACGCGGCCCGCCAAGGACTTGGCGGGCTTTTTTTTGCGCGACTGCCGATTTCATCCGGGCGAGTTTCAGCTTCCGAGATTTGGCTGCTTGTTGGGACATTGCCTTGCCGCCCATGATTTTGGCGAACACCAGACTCCCCGACAAGCTTCTTCCGCGTCGAAGCGAGGCAAGAGTTTTGGCTGAGACGTCCTTGACCCAAGCTCGAAGTGGTCTGCTGCACTCCGCATGGCAACTCCGCATGGCGCGTCCAATTGGTGACGCCGGAGGTCTGGGGTGATCGAACGCTCCGGCTGACTTCAGATGCGAGCCACCTGGCTGCCGCTGATGCGGCGGATCAGCCGGCGGATTTCCAGGACACTCAAGGTGGAGAGTACCCTGGCAATCGGCAGGCCTGACTTGACTACAATTGCGTCAATTTCGGTGGGCTGGGTCTCGATCGCCTGTAAAACACGGCTTTCCTGATCGTTTAATTTCAACTCAGCCGGATGCCGAACCACTTGCTGGTCAATCCGCTTGATCGGTTGGGCCAGCGGACCGAGTTCCTCGAGAACATCATCGACAGTCTCGACGAGTTTGGCACCGTCCCTAATTAATCGATGACACCCGTGTGACAAACGGCTGTCGACCCGGCCGGGAACGGCAAACACTTCGCGGTTCTGCTCCATCGCAGCCTGGGCCGTGATTAAGGCTCCGCTTTTGAAAGCCGCTTCGACCACGATCACCCCCAGGCTCAATCCGGCAATGATCCGATTCCGCTGGGGGAAAGTACCGCCTTTGGGTTCCTGGAGCGGGTGAGACTCGGAGAGCAGCGCCCCTTGAGTCTGAATCTGACGCGCCAGGTCGAGATGCTCCGGTGGATAAACCTTCAGCAATCCTCCCCCGAGCACTGCAATCGTTCGTCCGCCCGCAGCCAATGCTCCGCGATGCGCGGCTTGGTCGACGCCTCGGGCAAGTCCCGAGACGATTGTAAAGCCTGCTTGAGCCAAACCCCGCGCCAGCTTGTCGGCTTGAGTCAAACCGTAGTTAGTGGCATGCCTGGCCCCGACGATCGCGATCGCCAACTGATCGGTTGGCTGCAAGTCGCCTTGCAGATAGAGAATGTTGGGCGGGTCGTAGGTCTCAAGGAGGGCTGGCGGATACTGTGCATGCTCGCGTTGCAACAGTCGAATCTGGTTTTGGTCGCAGAGTTGCAGCAGACCATCGACCTCGGACTTTCGACCATCGGAAGCAACGATTTCTCGGGCCAGTTTGTAACCAACGCCCTGAACATCCTGAAGGCTGCCGGGGCCGGCAGCCAACACCAGCTCGGGCGTCCCAAATTTCGCCACGAGTTCACCGTACAGCCGCGGGCCGACGCCCGGAACCAAAGCCAGCCGCAGCGCTGCTTTCAATCGTTCCTGTTCTGGACTTTCGCTGATTGGCTCACTCATTTCCGTCGACTCAAGGGGGCGCTTCGATCGCTGACAGGACGAGATTGTCACCGGGCCAATTGAGACTTTCAACCAGTCCAATTTGCCGCGGCAGGATCAATCGGGGCAAGCCACCGTGTCGCTTTTTATCGAGTTTCATCGCCTCTAAAATCAGCCCGCTGGGCGCCGCGGGCCAAGTGGTCGGCAACCCGAATTCGCGGAGCAGGTGAGTTTGGCGCGAGACAAAGGCTGCGGGCACCACCCCCAGGCGTTGCGCGGTTTGCGCCGCCCAGACCATACCGATCGCGACCGCCTCGCCGTGGAGAAACTCCCCGTATCCAGCCACCTTCTCAATCGCATGTCCGAAAGTGTGACCGTAGTTCAGCTTGGCGCGGAGTCCGGATGTCTCCCGTTCGTCGCCACCGACCACTTCTGCCTTGATTTGGCAGCATCGCCAAATGACAGTCCGCAAGACCTCCGGGTCGCGCGTTCTGATTGCGGCGGTTTTGCTTTCCAGCAACTCAAACAGCGCTGCATCGGCGATCACGCCATACTTCACGACCTCGGCCAAGCCGGAAAGGTACTCTCGCTCCGGGAGGGTTCCCAAGAGTTGCGGGTCGACCCAAACTTCAGCAGGTTGCCAGAAAACGCCAGCCAGATTTTTTCCCGAATCGAGGTTGATGCCGACTTTGCCCCCGATCGCACTGTCGACTTGAGCAACGAGCGTCGTGGGGACGACAAACCATGAGATGCCCCGCATGAAAGTGGCCGCCGCAAAACCGGCCAAGTCTCCAATCACGCCACCGCCTACGGCAATGACTCCGCCAGTCCGGTCGAAACCATGCTCCGCCAATAAATCCCAAAGCCGATTGAGCCATTCCGCGGACTTGGTCGTTTCGCCTGCGGGAAGGCGAGTTTGCTGGATTTCGCATCCCGATGCAATCAATCGCCGGCCGAGTCTGGCCGCGTAAACTTCCGTATGCTGGTCGCAGACCAGTAAGCACTTGCGGGGAAGTGGAGAATCAGGTGGAAACCGCCCAGAAAGTTCCGCAGAAGGTTCCGCTGCCGCAGCGAGCAAGCCGTTGGCGATTCGAATTCGGCTGGTGCGGCCATCGGTAAATTTGATCTCGATAGTGTCGCTGTTCATGTACCTGCCAACGCGATTCACGGGGGGAAATCAACGTCGATAGCATGACACGTTCCCGCGCTCTTGGATAGCCAACTCCAAGGAAAGCCAGAATGGGAAATGTTTGAATGACGAGGGCAAATAACTCGCCGGTCGAGTCCCGTCAATCGCTAGCGATCGCGGCCTGAATCGCCTCGATATTCGGCATTGGAAATAACACCATCACCGTTCTTGTCGTAAGACTTGAACTCCTGGAATTTCTCGTCCGTCCATTCGTCGGTGAACTCGTGCATTTGGACTCTGCCATCGCCGTTCTTGTCGGAGGCATTGAAAGAAAACTTGCTGCCAGAGGACCGCGACGATCCGGACCGCGAGCTACCACTGCCTGAGGAATTGGAGGACTCTCCCCCGCTGCTCTTTTCTGAACTGCCGGAGGCACTGGAAGGGCGCTCTCGGGAGGACTTGGAGCTGCTGCCGCCGGAGTTATTGCTCCCGCCGCCCCCTCCGGCCGCCATGCTCCCGTTGGCCAGAGCCTCGGTCAATTCACCAGCCGAAATCAGGCCGTTGTTGTCGAGGTCCGCATTTTCGGGACGCTGCTTCATGTTCTTCAGTTCTTCCTTGTTCAGGCTGCCGTCCTTGTCCGTGTCGTATTGTTGAATCAGACCGTCGGCATATTTCCGATAGCGATCGCCGCCGCCGCTGGAACGAGGCTCTTCAGCCGGTTCGGCTTCGCGTCGCGTTTCGCCGGATCCAGAGGCGCCATTTTCCGAGCCGCGACTGCGGTCCGAACGGCTTTCGCGCGAAGCAGCGGAGTCCTGAGCGGATGAGCCGTCTCGGGAAGAGCGACCGCGGGAGTCGCCGCTACGGTCACTCGACTCACTCCGATCGCGGCCCGATCGACTCGAGGCAGAACTGCTCTCGCTGGATGAACCCCGAGTTCGGCGATAGTAGCGTTCCGCCATCTCGGCCCGCGAAAGATTGCCATCCTTGTCCAAGTCGGATTCTTTTGGCTCGGGTTGTCCCCAACGACCTTCGCCCATTTCACCCGAATCGATCTTGCCATCGCCGTTCTTGTCATAGCGTTGCATGGCCGCGTTGACCTGTTCCATGATTTCACTTCCATACTTCCCATCCAATTCGTCGCTCGAGGGCTGCCGCGAGGCGGTAAAATTGGGAACCGGAGTCCGGGAGGGAGTGGTTGTTCCAAAACCGGGAACCTTGCGGACTACATTTCGCTCAGGTGAGCCGAGAGAGGATCCGCTGCCAGATTTGCTGTCCGACTTGCTGGAGGCAGCTTGGTCTCCGCTGATCTTGGCTTTGATCTTTTCCAGAGAGTTGGTCTCATCCGGATTAAAGCCGAGCCCCTCGACGAAACTTCGCGAGCGGTCCGACAATTCACCCGGTTCAATTGCCCCGTTGCCGTTGGCATCCAGCCGCTGCAAGTAGCTGGCTGGGTCAAACGATCGCCGTCGCCCTCCTCGCCCGCCCCGATCGCCACCTGAGTCCTGACCCCAAAGGTTGACGTCGCCGATTCCCGAAATTGGCAGGCAAAGCCCGACCAGCGATAGGAGGAGCAGTTTTCGAACGGAGCCAGGAATTGCTTGTTTCATGTTCTCTCCCGCAACCTTGCGGAGACGGTTTCTCTGATTGATTCGAACGAGCCGTTTTCTGCCCGGCAAAAGGCGCTCAGCAGAAGGCGCTGAGAAGACGGCGCTCGGCAAACGGTGCTGGGGTGAGCCTTATCCCCCGCTTTCATGCCCCCCTCCAGACTAGCAGGCCAGACCTGCCGTTCTGGTAGTCTCGCGGAAAGCCACCCTTCCAACCTAATTCAACCTCGGGCAGGGGGAAATGTTCCTCACCTCCACTCTAGCCAACGATGGAAACCGGAGATTTATCGTCCGGCGGAAGGAGGCCAATTCGAGTGGCTGGGCGCAGAATATAGCGGTCAGCGCGAATTTCCTCGCCTTTTGACCTTGGAAGCTGGGGGGATTTCGGCTCGAAGCCCGGCAACCCGGCCACCCCCCGAAGCCCGGTAAATTCCTCTGCCCGTGTCTCTCCCGCAGGCGATGGCACTGGCAATTTGACTGAAGCGGCGACTTGGCTTCAGAGCCGATTCAGCTTAACCGGGCAGGCGCAGGTTAACCGGGCAGCCGCAGATCCGCTGGAACCTCCAGTTCCATTTGGAGCATCCCTAGACCGTGGGTTTTCCCTTGGGCATCGGTTTTTAAACTCTCGCTTCCACCACCACCCAGCGAGTCGTGCAGTATGAAATTCAAAGCAAGCAAGTTATCGGCCTCGTAGCGATCGACCTCGCCGCAGCAGATCGCATGAAAGTGCTGCTTGACGACTTGAGGCGTGAGTGCCCGCTTCAAAAAAGCATAAATCTCGGGAGTGTACGCGACTACGCCGACATTGCTCCCATCTCCTTTGTCTCCAGAACGCGAATAGGCCAAGCGGGAGAGTTTCACTTTGGGCATCGGGGTACCTGCGGCTTGGGGTGGGTAAGTCGTCCGGAACGTGGATTCAATCCGAATTATCCACGTTCAGCAGCAACTTCCAAGGCCGGGCCGTGCTGGGGCTGGTTTCTGACCGCCGGATTCCCGTCCGTGAAACCGAAGTCCGGTTGCAATTGGGCCGAGACTGCCGCAAGCTGAGAATTCAGCCTCTGGTCGGGGGCGACCGCGGGGCAGGGAACCAGCTGCTTCTCCGGTCATCAAGCTTGCAAAATCCATCCAATTGAGTCTGTGAACCCGTTTCCATGCCAGTTGCTCCCCAGGCCCAGCTGAAATCAGCCGTACGCAGCAGCCACTTGTCTGCGTTCAGGCAGTTGCTTGTTTGGGGAGCCGTCGCCCTGACGCTTTGGGCCGGTCCGGGGATCGCCTTTCAGGACGAGGAACTGGAGTGGCAACGGTTGGAGCCTTTGCCCGACGCGCTTGGTTTGGCAGGGGCCTTTGCCGGCTCGACTCAAGCAGGCTTGATCGTCGCCGGCGGTGCGAATTTTCCGGACCGGCCGCCATGGGAGGGAGGAACGAAAGTTTGGCACGACAGGGTCTGGCTGCTTGCTCGCCCGTCTGCCGCCTGGCGCGAAGTCGGCCAGCTCACTCAGCCACTGGCCTACGGCGTTTCCATTTCGTCTCCGCTGGGCTTGGTATGCGTGGGCGGCAGCGATCGCGAGCGGCATTCGAGGCGAGTGTTTTTGCTCGAACTGAACGGTCAGCAGTTGCGGGAGCGGCCGCTGGCTGATTTGCCTTTGCCTCTGGCCAATACCTCAGGCGGCGTCATCGGTCACACGCTCTTCGTTTGTGGTGGCACTGAGGCGCCCGATTCGCCGCGTCCGCTCGCCAAGCTCTGGTCGCTGGACCTCGCCCGGCAGGGGGCGTTGTGGCAAGCCTTGCCCGAGTGCCCGGGCGGCCCACGGATGTTGGCGACTGCCGCGGTGGCGAATGAAACCTTCTACCTGTTTGGCGGAGCGGATTTAAAGCCGGGACCAAAGGGTGGCACCGAACGGATTTACCGCCGCGATGCCTGGGCTTATCAGCCGCAGCACGGCTGGCGACAACTCGCGGATTTACCGACGCCGATCGTGGCTGCTCCGTCTCCCGCGCCGGTCGCGCGGTCGGGAAAAATCCTGCTGCTCGGTGGAGACACCGGCCAATGGGTCGGCTTCCAACCGTTGTCAGAGCATCCCGGATTTTCGCGGCGCGTTTGGGCGTTTTCGCCGCAGACCAACCAGTGGGCAGAGGCCGGAACGCTACCCGCCGCGCGAGTCACCGTGCCGCTGGTCTTCTGGGAGGGTGCCTGGATACTCTGCAGTGGCGAGTCCCGCCCCGGCGTCCGCTCACCCGAAATCTGGAGTTTGCGGGAGCGAGCGGAGCGATGACCCAAGACAAACTGAACGACTCGAATGATTGGCGGACTCCGGGCGGCCTGCTCACGGAACTGTCGGGGCCCAAGGAGCCGGACCGGTCGGCTTTGCGAACGGCCTGGTTGGTCGTGGCCCTACTGTTTCCGGTCGCCCTGCTGAATTATCTCGATCGGCAATTGCTGGCTGCGATGAAAACGTCCGTCATGCTCGACTTGCCCGATATCGCCCGCGAAGCGAATTGGGGGAAGATCCCGGCGGTCTTCAAATGGGTCTACGCCGTGCTCAGCCCCATCGCCGGATACCTGGCGGATCGCTACAGTCGCCGCTGGATCATCGGTGGCAGTTTGTTTGTCTGGTCGCTGGTGACCTGGCTCACTGGTCAGGTCCAGACGTTTGAACAGTTGCTCTGGACGCGAGCGCTGATGGGGGTCAGCGAAGCGTTTTACATTCCCACGGCATTGGCCCTGATTGCGGCTCATCACTGGGGCAATACCCGGTCTCGCGCGGTGGGGATTCATCAGTTCGGGATTTACACCGGTGTGATTCTGGGCGGCTTCAGCGGCTATGTCGCAGAAAATCCCAACCTCGGTTGGCGCTGGGCCTTTGCCGCCTGTGGGCTGGTCGGCCTGCTCTATGCCTTGCCGCTCGTTTGGCTGCTTCGCGAGCCGCCAGCGCAATCGCAACGAGGAACCTCCGTCGCGCTGTCTCCCTGGCAAGCCGGCCGCGAGTTGCTCGGAAACGTCTCGTTCATCCTGCTCGTGTTGTATTTTACGCTGCCAGCGTTGGCTGGCTGGGTTGTGCGTGATTGGATGCCCGCCATTCTGCAAGAGGAATTCCGGATTGGGCAGGGCTTGGCTGGTGTTTCGGCGACCCTCTACTGGCAGCTGGCGGCGATTGGCGGCGCGATTCTCGGAGGCTGGTGGGCGGATCGCTGGATGCAGTCCAACGTGCGGGGCCGAATCTTTGTCAGCGCGATCGGGATGGCTGCGATTGTCCCGGCCCTGTTTGGAGTTGGCTACTCACCACTGACGGGACAGCTTTGGGTAGCGATCGCCTTTTTGTTGCTGTTTGGCTTGGGATGGGGCTTTTTCGACTGCAATAACATGCCGATCCTTTGTCAGATTACCCGGCCTGAACTGCGGGCGACCGGATATGGAATCATGAACCTCGTGAGTATCAGTTGCGGCGGAGTGGCTGATTGGGGGTTCGGGCTGCTCCGCGACCGCAGCGTGCCGCTGTTTGGTATCTTTGGAGCCTTTGCCAGCGTTGCCGTATTGGCAATCGTGCTGGTGCTCCTGATTCGACCGCGCGAGCACGTGGCGAGTCCTTGAGTCCAGCGAAGTGATGTGTCTTGACTCTCACGAGCGTATCACCACGAGGAATTGCACTATGTCACTGAGCGGAAAGATTGGCTCACAACCTTTGCATGGGTTGGTCGCCGCCACACATACTCCCTTTGATGCCACGGGAGAACTGAACCTGAAGGTGATAGAGCGCCAAGCGGAGCATTTGCAGGGCAGCGCCATCGGCACCGTCTTTATTGGAGGCAGCACTGGCGAGAGCCAGTCGCTGACGCTCGACGAGCGGCTCCGTCTGGCGCGGCGCTGGAGCGAGGTGCTGCGCGGTTCCGGGCTCCGGCTAGTGGTGCACGTCGGGGCGAATTGCCTGCGGGATGCGGCGGCTCTGGCCGAGCAGGCCGAATCGTTGGAAGCGGACGCCATCTCGGCCCTGGCGCCGAGTTATTTCAAGCCGCGGACGCTCGATGTGTTGATTGATTCGATGGCGACGATTGCTGCTGCGGCTCCAGCGACTCCCTTTTACTATTACGACATCCCGCAATTGACCGGCATCAATCATTCCGTTCCGGATTTTCTCGAGCGAGCCGGTGGGCGCATTCCAAACCTGGCGGGCGTCAAGTTTTCCGGACCTGACCTGATGGCTTACCAACAGGCCTTGCAGGTTCAGTCCAGGCAGTTTGACGTTCCGTTCGGGATGGATGAATGCCTGCTCGCCGCGTTGGTTTTGGGGGCCAGGGGAGCGGTGGGCAGCAGTTACAATTTCGCGGCGCCGATTTACCAGCGACTTTGGCTGGCTTTTGCGTCAGGGGATCTGCCTGCGGCCCGGACAGAGCAATGGCGGAGCGTCCAGCTAATCGGGAAACTCGCGAGTTTCGGCTACATGGGAGCTGCCAAAGCAGTGATGGAGATGCTTGGTGTTCCCGTCGGCGCGCCGCGGTTGCCCAATGCGAACCTCGACACGGCCCGCCAAAACGAACTCAGAACTCATTTGGAACAGCTTGGTTTTTTTGAATGGGTGCAGGCCTGAGTTGGGCGAGTAGTCGCGGAGTCGAATCTACGGGAACGCTCCCCGCCGTGAGGGAACAGAACATGCAGAACGAAACAGAGCCGCGTTTGCTCTCCGTCACGGGGAGAGAGTATCTCCAGCAGGTGTACCGCGACGGATTGCTGGAGGATACGCTTCGCTTCTGGTTTCCGCGCGCGATCGATTTCGAGCAGGGTGGCTACCTGCACTGCTTTGATCGGGTCGGGAACCTGTTTGAGACGGACAAGTCAATTTGGGTCCAGGGCCGGATGAGTTGGCTGCTGCTCAAGCTGTATAACGAAGTCGCGCCGCGTCCGGAGTGGCTGGAGTGGGGGCTGCACGGACTTCGGTTTCTTGAACGCCACGGTTTCGACAGTGACGGGCGGATGTACTTTCATGTTGCCCGGGACGGCCAGCCGATTCGCAAACGGCGCTACGCCTACAGCGAGTCGTTTGCGGCGATTGCCTTTGCTGCTGCGGCGCGGGCCACCGGGCGAGAGGAGTATGCGGCTCGAGCCCGCGAACTGCTGCGTTTTTTTCTCCGCTGGAATTTCGAACCGGGCGGGATGCCGCCCAAGTATACGTCCGTGCGGCCGTTGCTCGGGCTGGGGCCGCGGATGATTGCGCTCGTGACCGCCCAGGAGTTGCGGTCCCAACTGGGGCCCAGCCTCGAACTGGAGCAGGTGATCGATCGCTGTCTGGCGGAGATTCGCGATTTGTTCGTGCGGCCTGAACTGGAAGTGGTCTTGGAGGCAGTCTGCCCCGACGGGAGTGTCAGTGACCATCTCGAGGGGCGGACGCTTAACCCGGGACACGCGATCGAAGTTGCCTGGTTCATCATGGAAGAGGGCAGGCACCGGCAGGACTGGGAGTTGGTGCAGCTCGGTTGCCGGATGCTCGATTGGATGTGGCGGCGTGGTTGGGATGAGGAGTTCGGCGGATTGTTTTACTTTCGTGATTTATTCGACAAGCCGCCCCAGGAGTACTGGCACGACATGAAATTCTGGTGGCCGCACAATGAAGCGATCATTGCCACGCTGCTGGCCTGGAAGCTGACGGGCGAGCAGCGTTATGCGTCCTGGCATCAGCAGGTGCACGATTGGAGCTATCGACACTTTGCTGACCCCGAGTACGGTGAATGGTTTGGCTACTTGCACCGCGATGGTCGGCTCTCAACTCCGGCCAAGGGGAACCTTTGGAAGAGTTGTTTTCATCACCCCCGGATGCAGCTATGGTGCTGGAAGCTGCTGAGCGGGTAAGCGGATTAATCCACGTGTTTCGCTCCAGCAGATCACGATTCGCTGCGTGGTGACCCACTTTGCTTCGCCTGATTGCCAGTTGGGAGGTGAGGCAACTGCGGAGGCGGACAGCCAGCAATCCCGGCCCATTTGCCCAATCCGGAGCAGATAAATGTTGACCTCCGATTCAGTCCGCTTTCGTTGCCTGCTGGCAGTCACCCTGGCGCTCGGGCTGGGGGTTGATTCAGCGGCCCAATCCCAACAGGCCACGCGGCCTCCGAACGTGGTCCTGCTCTATGCTGACGACCTGGGTTGGGGGGATTTGGCCTGCCAGAACTCGGCCTCAAAAATCCCGACTCCAAATCTGGATCGGCTGGCGGCTGCGGGTACTCGGTTTACCGACGCGCATAGCTCTTCCGGGATTTGTACGCCAAGCCGCTATGCAATGTTGCTCGGACGTTATCACTGGCGCAAATTCCACGGCATCGTCAATTCATTCGACCAGCCCGTCCTTGATGAGGAACGGATTACCTTGGCCGAAATGCTTCGCAGCCGCGGCTACCGCACCGCCTGCATCGGCAAGTGGCATCTTGGCTGGGACTGGAGAGCCGTTCAACTTGCTCCTTCCCAAAAGGCTGATCCCAAACTTGGTTTTCCCCCGGAGGCGTTTGACTGGACGCGTCCCATTCCCGGCGGCCCGCTGGCGCATGGTTTTGACTATTACTTCGGCGATGATGTGCCAAACTTTCCGCCTTATACCTGGTTTGAAAACGACCACGTGCTTGCCCCGCCGACGGAGCCGCTGAACACGACGCTAAAAACAGCTGAGGGGAGTTTTGAGACCCGCCCCGGCCCGGCAGTTGCGAATTGGGATTTTTATGCTGTGATGCCGCGGTTGACAGAGAGGGCTGTCGAGTGGATTGGTCAGCAATCATCAGAGCGTCCATTTTTTTTGTACTTCCCCTTTACGTCTCCCCATGCGCCGATCGTTCCTGCTGCCGAATTTGAGGGCGCGTCCTTGGCAGGAGGATACGGCGACTTTGTTGTGCAGACCGATGCCGCGGTGGGGCGCGTTTTGGCGGCCCTCGAGGCTGGCGGGTTCAGCGAGCAGACGCTGGTCATCTTCACCTCCGACAACGGCCCGGAAACTTATGCCTATGAGCGGGTCCGCCGCTGCGAACATCGCAGCATGGGGCCGCTTCGTGGACTGAAGCGCGACCTTTGGGAGGGTGGGCACCGGGTCCCGACGATCGTCCGCTGGCCGGGTCAAGTCCCGGCGGGGAAAGTCAGTGATGGGCTACTCAGCCAAATCGACTTTTATGCCACGATCGCCGGTTTTGTCGGGGCTGAGGTTGCGGCAGGCAATGCGGAAGACAGCTACGATCAACGGGCTTTGGTGACCGGAGCGGGGCCCAGCGTGAGAACTGAATTGGTTCACAACACCAATCCCAATGGCTACGCGATTCGACAGGGGGATTGGGTGCTGATTCAAGCTCGCAGTGGAGCGGTCAGCCAGGTGCCGGAGTGGTTTGACCAAGCGAACGACTATTCCCCGCATCAACACGAGGGGGAGCTCTACCATCTCCCCTCCGACCTTGCCCAACGCCACAACCTGTTCGGGACGAACCCAGCGAAGGTGGCCGAACTGCAGGAGCGGCTGGACCTGCTCCGCGCTCGCTCCCAAGTCCGCTGAGAGCGCAAAAACGGGGTCAGGTCCAGTTTCACAATTCAGCCAGCTATTTGAGCATGGGGGGGGCTTGGTCGAGCGGTTGGGTGGAGAGCGTCATCGGTTTGAACAGTCCGCCGGCGCCGTACCAATCGTAAACAGCGATTGCGATCACGAATTCAGCTCCCGGGCGAACGTGAGAAGTGAGGTCGAAACTGGCTCGCTCCTCGAACGCGGTTCGCTTGGCCGCGATATCGCCACAGCTGCCGACTTTGACACCGTTGACATACACATCGCAATAGTCATCCGCCCCGGTCAAATTGAGGAAGCAAGGGCCCTGCCACTGCTCTGGCAAGCGAAGCTTCAGCCTGTACCAGGCCCAGCGGTCCAGCTCCTTGAAGCCCTGGCCTTCCCAATGCCGGTCGGCTCGGATCTCCTGCCAGTCTCGGTCGTCGAAGTTGGGGCGGCTCCAACCACTCGTTGGTCCGGCTTCCTCCGGGTCCGGTCGAAAATTCCAATTCCTCTCGTGCAGGATCATCCCCTGGCGAGTCAATTCGCGGGCGAGGCGAGGCTCCAGGTCGGGAAGCGTCGCGGGGAGGTCACTTGTCTGCAGGTCATCGAGCCACCGCTCCAGCAGCC
>Ga0315904_10000855_pt1 | contig 48592 bp, 37 predicted proteins | sample LakEriMetagenome_6_FD_203529 | JGI IMG/M metagenome (GOLD analysis project Ga0315904, IMG submission 203529) | Freshwater fungal communities from buoy surface, Lake Erie, Ohio, United States - Buoy 12 MA120 | ecosystem: Environmental > Aquatic > Freshwater > Lake | place: USA: Lake Erie, Ohio...
CATCCTGCATCGCCTGCACGAAATCCTCACAGGTGGCGGCGCAACCGTCGTGGCGCTGGACGTAGAGGGCCATTCCGCGCCGGAACAGATTCTCACCGAGCAGGGTGTGCAGAACCCGGATCACCTCCGCACCCTTTTCGTAGATGGTTGTGGTGTAGAAGTTGTCGATCGCCTGATAGGCGTCGGGCTGGACCGGATGGGCGGTGGGCCCGGCATCTTCGCGGAACTGGGTGTTGCGCAGCACCGCCACGTTTTCGATGCGGTTCAGGGCATGGCCGTGCTGATCAGCCGAGAAGCCCTGGTCGCGGAACACGGTGAGGCCTTCCTTGAGCGAGAGCTGGAACCAGTCGCGGCAGGTGATGCGATTGCCGGTCCAGTTGTGGAAGTACTCATGGGCGATCACACTCTCGATCCGTTCCAGCTCGGCATCGGTGGCGGTGGCGGCATCGGCCAGAACGAGCTTGGAGTTGAAGATATTGAGACTCTTGTTCTCCATGGCGCCCATATTGAAATGGCGCACAGCGACGATGTTGTACTCGTCCAGGTCATAGCTGAGGCCATAGACCTCCTCGTCCCAGCGCATCGCCCGCTTCAGGGAGGCGATCGCATGGGCCGTGTAGGGGGCATCCCCGGGCTCCACGTGCAGCCTGAGCTGCACCGGGCGCCCCTCGGCGGTGGTGAAGCTGTCCCGCACCTCCTCGAGGTCGCCCGCCACCAGCGCGAACAGATAGGAGGGCTTGGGGAAGGGATCGTTCCAGACCGCATAGTGGCGGGCGCGCCCATCCGGTCCGTCCGGCAGCGCCCCGCTCTCTACCCCGTTGCCATTGGAGAGCAGCACCGGGCAGCGCTCCCGATCCGCTTCGATCCGCACCCGGAAGCGGCTGAGCAGATCGGGGCGATCGGGGTGCCAGGTGATGCGGCGGAAGCCCTCGGCCTCGCACTGGGTGGTGAACAGCCCGCTGCTCACGTACAGCCCCTCGAGGGTGGTGTTGCGCTGGGGCTCGATCCGCACCCGGCTGCCGAAGCGGAAGGGCCGCGCGGGTGGACCGTGAAGCACCAGGGCACCGGGCTCGAGGCTGAAGGCCTCCGGCGGCAGCCCCTCCCCATCGAGGCTGAGCTCCTGGGTCTCGAGATCCACCCCGCGCAGCAACAGCGGCCCCGGCTCCACCCCCGGGTTGGGAGTGAAGGCGAGCTCAGCGATCACCAGAACGTGATCGTCATGCAGCTGCAGCGTCAGGTCGGTGCGCGACAGCAGGAAGGGGGAGGGCCGGTAATCGGCCAGCCGCACGGTGGCCATGACGCTGTTACTTGCCCTGGGGTTTACCGCCGGCGCCGGCCTGCTTGATCGCAGCCTCCACCTTGGCCTTCACATCGGGGGGAACCTGCTTGGGGCAGATCTCGACAGCGCCGATCACCGCTGAATTGACCGAGCCACGGCGCAGTTCCTCGATCGTCAGCGCCTTGGCACCCACCTGCTGGATCTGGCCCTGGTGCACCCCCTGGATCAGCTGGGCGATCGTCTCGCCGGCCACACCCACAGCCTTGTCGAAGTCGATGCCGGCGGAGCGGGCGATGCAGACGTTGACGGCGGCAATCCGCGAGTAGAGGCCCATCTCGGCGGGGGTCGCCGGAGCGGCCATGGCGGGGCTGGATCCCAGCAGCAGGGGGATCATGGCCAGGGGGGCGAGAAGCAGCGAACGACGCTGCAGCAGCCGGTTGGGAGGGGTCAGGGAGGACAAGAGCGTCATGGACCGGACCTGTCCATGCTGCTGCATCGGAGCCCGACTGGCCCGTCCCAGACGAGGGACTCAGACCGGTTCCGGGAGCGGCTCCCCGGAGGCCTCCAGCCGGCTTTCATGGTGGATCTCGGCGAGCTCCAGCACCCCGTCGCGCCAGGAGTAGATCGAGCGAGCCCGGTGCTGATCCTGGGCCACCAGGCGGATGTGCTCGAGGATGTCCCATTCCTGGTAGTGGGACTCGAAGATCACTTCGTGCTCGTCGACCTGGCGGATCTGGCTCTTGGTGGGGGAGCCGCACAGGTAGCCGCGGCTGCGGCGCAGCTGATGGCCGCAGAGGTAGGCCTCCATCGTGCCCTCGCGCACATACCGGGGCTGTTTCTCGAAGAAGTCGTATTCCTTTTCCGGCCACCAGGTGAAGCGGTAGGCCGCTTCGCCCTCCACCGGCTCGCTGAAGGTCTCGATGCGCAGCAGCATGTCCACCCGCAGCGGTTCGTCATCGCTGAAGAAATAGAGGCGACGCGAGCGCCACAGGCCGAGATTGCGCGAGAACCAGCGCCGCAGGCTGCTGTCGAGCTGGATGCGGGGGCGGCCGCTTCCTGGGGCCAGGGCAGGGTTGGGCAGGGTCACGGGCACCCGGGCCGCTCCGAGTTCCGGGGGGGGAGGGGAATCGCCGGATGCGGGCGGAAAGGCCATGGAGGACGCGTCACGGCAGCGGGCACCGCGACAAACGGCTGCATCAGTCATAGCGAGGCAGCACCGTTTCGCCACTCCCGGCCATAGGGTGAGGGTCGCCGCCGATCGCCGCCCGTTGGCCCCTGCGGGAGACGCCCCGTTCATCGGCCCCCAGTCGGGGGGGGTTGCCCATGGCGTCCCCAGCCAGGAGCCGCCGGCGAAGCAGCCGTTGCGGCTGCTGCTGGTGGCCTCCCGCCATCACCTGGCCTCCCCGGATCTGCGCAGCCTGATGGCCTTTCTGCGCAGCGAGGACTGCGGCTTCGACGTGCGCCTGGAGGTGGCAGATCCGGCGGAGCACCCGGAGCTGCTGGAACTGCATCGGCTGGTGGCCACGCCGGCCCTGGTGAAGCTGGAGCCCCTGCCCAAACAGGTGTTCGCGGGCAACACCCTCGGCCTGCAGCTGCGCAGCTGGATGCCCCGCTGGCAGCAGATGGAGGTGGTGACCAGCCTGGGGATGAGCCTGCGGCCGGCGGAGATCGACGGCAGTCGCACCCGGCGGGAGGTGCAGCTGGAGGACCAGCTGCTGGTGCTGCGTCAGGAGAACGAGACGCTGATCGAGCGCCTGGGGGTGCAGGAGCGGCTGCTGCGGATGGTGGCCCACGAACTGCGCACCCCGCTGACCGCCGCCAAGCTGGCCCTGCAGAGCCACACCCTCGGCCAGATCGACGAAACGCGGTTCCGCGACGTGCTCGGCCGGCGCCTCGATGACATCGAGGAGCTCTCCCGCGACCTTCTCGAGGTGGGCACCACCCGCTGGGAAGCCCTGTTCAATCCCCAGCGCCTGGCTCTCGGGCAGGTGGCCGCCGAGGCGATTCTGGAACTCGAGAAGCTGTGGATCGGCCGCGACCTGGAGCTGGTCACCGATATCCCCGCCGACCTGCCCGATGTCTACGCCGACCAGCGGCGGATGCGCCAGGTGCTGCTCAACCTCCTGGAGAACGCCCTCAAGTTCACCCCCGAGGGGGGCCGCGTCAGCCTCACCCTGCTGCACCGCACCAGCCAGTGGCTGCAGGTGAGCGTCTGCGACAGCGGCCCCGGCATCCCCCGGGAGGAGCAGCAGCGGATCTTCCAGGACCGGGTACGCCTGCCCCAGACCTCGGGCACCACGTCGGGATTCGGGGTGGGGCTCTCGGTGTGCCGCCGCATCGCCGAGGTCCATGGCGGGCGCATCTGGGTGGTGTCCGAGCCGGGCGAGGGTGCCTGCTTCCACTTCACCGTTCCGGTCTGGTGCGGTCAGGCCGCACCGGTGGACGCCACCAACTCGGGACGGCAGCCACCGGTCCTGCCTTGACGAAGGGTCACCCCGACCCGTAACTTCCATTGAGCAGCGGGGCGGTGAGCCCCACGGCAGCGCAACTGGTTCCAGCGCACGCGCGCGGGAGTTGGGTGTACTACCGTCCCAGCTGTGGCCTCGCCCCCATCGTCTAGAGGCCTAGGACACCTCCCTTTCACGGAGGCGACAGGGGTTCGAATCCCCTTGGGGGTATACCGAAAACGACCGATAAACCATCGGTCATTGTTAACCAACGGGTCAGATGAGGCGCCATTCAGCGCTTCCACTCCACCCGCAGACCGGCTCCCTCTCGTGCCCGGTGTGCACAAGAACCGAAAGCGCGCGACGGCAGCGAAGCGGTGTGGCCCCACTGACTCAGCGGGGGGACCAACAGCCGAGGCTGGTGATCTGGGAAGCAGAGCCGTAGGCCTCAGCCCATCGATTCCGACCGCCGCTGGGCTTCCTGCTGCACACCACGCACGTTGCAGGCCAGATCATGCTGGAGTCGCTGCTCGATCAGACCGATCGGCATGCCGGGCTTGCCCTGCACACTGAGCTCGTAGAGCAGCCAGCTGCCGGCGGCATCGCCGCCGACCCGCCAGGCGCCCTCGAAGCAGCGGAAATCTCCCTCCAGCAGACGGAAGGCCAGCCGACCGGCGGGTCGGTCCTCGGTGAGTTCAAGCTGCACCCGGGCCGAGAAGCGCAGACCGCAGAACATCTGAACCCCCACCTGCTCCACCGCCACCCGCGATCCGCGCCGCCAGAGCTGACGGGAGCTGTCGAGATTGGGAATGAAGCGATGCAGGTCGTCGTAGTCGGTGAGCACCGACCACAGCCACTGGGGGTCGACCGGCATCCGCAGCTGCACCGCCAGGCGCCGCATCCCATGGGGAAGGCGCTCCATCTCCTGCTGGATGGTGTCGAGGGAGCAGCTGGCCAGGGCTTCTGGGGGAGCACTGGGGAAGGGCATCACTGCTCCCTCCTGAAGACCATCACCGGTTCCATCATCCCGTGTCCGCCGGGCCGCGTTCTCGCGGAAGGCGGCGGACGGCAGGTCCATGGGGACCTCGGGACGCTCGGCGGAAGGTGTCAGGAGCTGCGACAAGGCGACACAGAACTCGGACGGAGCACTGGCCGCAGCAGGGAAGCCGATCGCCAGAGCGGGGTGATGCAAATCACCACGGCGCCCAAGTTAGCGGGGCCCCATGGGCCGTGGCGGCGCGCCCGCCGGCCGGAGGTTGGAGAGTGTTCCCTATGATCAGCGCGCTTTTAGGGGATCCCTCGCGATGCGCGTTTCCACCGGTCGTGCCACCCAGTCCGACAGCCGGATGATCACCGTGGTGGTGGAAAGCTTCGGCATCGGCCGGCAGCGACAGGCGGAGCGACGCCTCACGGTTCCGTTTTCCCAGTTGCAGTCCTTGATGCAGACGATCGCCGCCAATGGTGGTCGCATCAAGGAGGTCAGCAGCGAACTGGCCACGGCCGAAGCCCCCGCGGCTGCAGCCGCCGCCCCGCAGGCCACCACCTCCGCCCCCACCGCCAAGACCGCCGTGAGCCACGCAGACGTCCCGGTCAACCTTTACAAACCGAAGGCACCCTTCATCGGCACCGTCACCGAGAACTACAGCCTCGTGGGCGACGGTGCCATCGGCCGGGTGAACCACATCACGTTCGACCTCGCCGGTGGTGATCCCCAGCTCCACTACGTCGAAGGCCAGTCGATCGGCATCATTCCCGACGGCACCGACGCCAACGGCAAGCCCCACAAGCTGCGCCTCTACTCGATCGCCAGCACCCGCCACGGCGACGACCTCCAGGACAACACCGTCTCCCTGTGCGTGCGCCAGCTCCAGTACGAGAAGGACGGCGAGACGATCAACGGCGTCTGCTCCACCTTCCTGTGCGACATCGAGCCCGGAGCCAAGGTGAAGATCACCGGCCCCGTGGGCAAGGAGATGCTCCTCCCCCCCGACGAGGACGCCACGGTGATCATGCTGGCCACCGGCACCGGCATCGCCCCGATGCGCACCTACCTGCGCCGCATGTTCGAGCCCGCTGAGCGCGCCAAGAATCCCGAATACCAGTTCCGCGGTCTGGCCTGGCTGTTCATGGGCGCTCCCAAGACCCCGAACCTGCTCTACGACGAGGACTTCAAGCGCTATCAGGCCGAATTCCCCGACAACTTCCGTTACACCACCGCGATCAGCCGCGAGCAGCAGAACGCCAAGGGCGGCCGGATGTACATCCAGGACCGGGTTCTGGAGCACGCTGACGAGATCTTCGCCCTGATCGAGAACCCCAAGACCCACGTCTACATGTGCGGTCTGCGCGGCATGGAGCCCGGCATCGACGAGGCGATGACCGCCGCCGCCGCCGCCAAGGGCCTCGACTGGTCCGAGCTGCGTCCCCAGCTCAAGAAGGCCGAGCGCTGGCACGTCGAGACCTACTGAACGCGCCCGGCCATCCGGCTCGCCCTCAGAACCAGCACGGGCCCGCCAGTGGCGGGCCCTTTTTCATGCCCTCCTGTCCCATGGCGGCAGTGGGGTGGAGGCCGATCGCGATCGCGCCAGCGGGACCCGGCTGATCAGTGATTCCACACAGTCCGCGCTTCGACCCGTGGCAAGGGGCAGCGCTGATGCCCGACAGCCGTTAAACCAGGATCATCCACCCCCTCGCCATGACCGCCATCCTCACCAATCCACTGAGGGTCGGCCTGCGCCAGGAACGGGTGATTCCGCCGCAGTGCCTGGTGATCTTCGGAGCCAGCGGCGACCTCACCCATCGAAAACTGATCCCGGCGCTGTTCGAGCTGTATCGCCAGAGGCGTCTTCCCAGCGAATTCGCCGTGCTCGGCTGCGCCCGCCGCCCCTGGAGCGACGAAGAATTCCGCAGCCGCATGACCGAGGCCCTGGCGGCGGAGGTGGAGCAGCATCGCAGCGCCTGGGAGGCCTTCGCCCAGGGCCTGTTCTACGAGCCGGTGGATCTGCAGCAGCCGGAGCACCTGGTGCGGCTGGGCAGCCGGCTGGAGGCGGTGGACCGGCTGCGGGCGACCCGCGGCAACCGCACGTTCTACCTGTCGGTGTCGCCGGAGTTCTACGGCAGCGGCTGCCGCGCCCTGGCCGGCGCCGGACTGCTGGCGGATGCCGACCGCAGCCGGGTGGTGATCGAAAAACCATTCGGCCGCGACTACGGCAGCGCCCAGGCCCTCAACAAGGTGGTCCAGGCGTCCGCCAAGGAAAGCCAGGTGTTCCGCATCGACCACTACCTGGGCAAGGAGACGGTCCAGAACATCCTGGTGCTGCGTTTCGCCAACACGATCTTCGAGCCGATCTGGAACCGCAACTACATCGCCAACGTTCAGATCACGGCGGCCGAAACGGTGGGGGTGGAGGAGCGGGCCGGCTACTACGAGAGCGCCGGGGCCCTGCGCGACATGGTGCAGAACCACCTCACCCAGATCCTGGCCCTGACGGCGATGGAACCGCCCGGCCGCTTCGACCCGGAGGCGATCCGCAACGAAAAAGCCAAGGTGCTGCAGTCGGCCCACCTCGCCCGGGAGGACGAACCCTGGAAATGCTGCGTTCGCGGCCAGTACGGCGCCGGCGGCAGCCGCAGCGCGCCCCTGGTGGGCTATCGCGAGGAGCCGGGGGTGAATCCCAACAGCACCACCGAGACCTACGTGGCGATGAAGGTCTTCATCGACAACTGGCGCTGGCAGGGGGTGCCCTTCTACCTGCGCACCGGCAAGCGCCTGCCCAAGCGCCTCAGCGAGGTGGTGCTCACCTTCCGGGAAGCGCCGGTGCACCTGTTCGACGCGGCGGGCGGTGCCCCCACCCCCAACCAGCTGATCCTGCGCATCCAGCCCGATGAAGGGGCGGACATCAAATTCGAGGTCAAGGCGCCGGGCTCGGGCATGCGCAGCCGACCGGTGGACATGGCCTTCTCCTACGACGAATCCTTCGGCGAGCCCTCGGATGAGGGCTATGTGCGCCTGCTGGCCGACGCGATGCTGGGCGATCCCACCCTGTTCACCCGCAGCGACGAGGTGGAGGCCGCCTGGCGGCTTTACACCCCGCTGCTCGAGCTGATCGAGGAGGCCCCGTGGCAGCTGCCGGTCCACCCCTACGAGGCCCGCACCTGGGGCCCGGCCGCCTCCGACAGCATGCTCGCCGACGACGGCCTCGCCTGGCGTCGCCCCTAGGCCCCCGGCAGCGGCCAAGGCCCCACCCTCCGTTGTCCCCCCGTCCCTCCGCCTGCGCGCCATGTCCACCCAGCTGACCCTCCAGGCGCCCCTCGCCCTACCGCCCACCGAGGTCACGCCTTACCTCGAGCAGCTGTGGCACGACGGATTCGAAGGCTCCACCGGTGCGGCCACCTTCACCCTGCTGGTCTGGGATCCCGCCTGGCTCGAGCAGCAGCTGGTCCGGGTCGGACGCGTGGACGGTCCGATCACCGGCGTCGACCGCAGTGACGTGATCGAGGTCGCCCGGGAGATCGTGGCGGAGGAGGGCCTGCCCCTGTGTACGGCGCCGCTGGATCCGCGGGTGTCCTGGGCCCTTGGCTCCAAGAGCGGCCAGCACACGGCCTCCGATCTGCGCGGGCGCACGGTGGAGGCCGCGATCAGCACCCTCACGCCGCGCCGGCTGATCACCCTGGCGCCGACCCTCCAGGCCGACCTGCCCCTGGAAACCCTGGTGGCCGCCTACTGCCCCCTGCCGGAGGACGGTGGTGCCGGCAGCGCCTGCGGTGACGTGGTGGTGCTGCGGGGCGGCATGGGCGCCATCCGCCAGGGGCTGGAGCTGCTGCACGGGCTGGTCAGCAACGACCTCCCCTGCTGGGTGTGGTGGAACAGCTGCCTGGATGAGCCGCCGGAGATGCTGGAGGCCCTGGCGCCGCCGCCGCGGCGGCTGGTGATCGATACCTCGCTCGGCGATCCCCGGCGCTGCCTGGACGTGCTGGTGGATCGGATCGACCGGGGGCAGGCCCTCAACGACCTCAACTGGCTGCGGCTGCGCAGCTGGCGCGAATCGCTGGCGATGCTGTTCGATCCCCCGTCGCGGCGGGACGCCCTCGGCCGGGTCGTACAGCTCGACATCGACGTCGAGGGGGAACACCCCGTGAAGGGGTTGTTGCTCGCCGCCTGGATCGCCGACCGGCTGGGCTGGCATCTGATCGCCCGCGAGAGCGTCGAGGCCGACATTGGCCAGGGCATCGCGGCCGAATTTCAGCGCACGGATGGCGCCACGGTCCGTTTCCGGCTGATGCCGGTGCCGGTCGGTGCACCAAAGGCCCACCCCGGAGCGATCGTCGGCCTGCGGCTGATCTGTGAACCCGCCGGCCGGCCGCCCCTGTGCCTGATCCTGTGCTCCGAATCCGGTGGCTGCATGCGGCTCGAATCGGGCGGGATGGCGTCAATGGAACTGGTGGAAGAGGTGGTGCCCCTGCCGGATGAGGTGGAAGAGCGGGAAGTGGCCCGCCTGCTCGGCGGCGGCCACGACACCACCAACCCGCTGCTGGCCGCCGCGGCTCCGATCGCTTCGGAGCTGCTGCCGCGATGAGACCGGCTGGCAGGCTGGAGCGACCCACCCACGCCCCCGCCGCCCCTTGAGCTGCCTGATCGCGGCGCCCTGCAGCGGCAGCGGCAAGACCCTGCTCACCCTGATGCTGACGGCCCTGGCCCGCCGCCGCGGCCAGAGCATCCAGCCGTTCAAGGTGGGCCCCGACTACCTCGACCCCCAGCTGTTGGGGGCCGTGGCGGGCCGGCCCTGCCGCAATCTGGATCCGCTGCTCTGCGGCGACGACTGGGTGCGGCACTGCTTCCAGTGGCACGGCAGCCGCGCCGAGCGCGTGGTGGTGGAAGGGGTGATGGGCCTGTTCGATGGTCGGGGGTCCGGCAGCGAGGGCAGCTCCGCCGCCGTGGCCTCCCTGCTGGGGCTGCCGGTGGTGCTGGTGGTGGAGGCGTCCCGCCAGGCCGGCTCCCTGGCGGCCCTCGTGCGGGGCTTCCGCGACCACGGTCCGCCGCGGGTGCCGCTGGCGGGGGTAGTGCTCAACCGGGTGGGCAGCGATCGCCACCGCCGGCTGCTGCAGGAGGCCCTGGAGGCCATCGCCGTGCCGCTGCTCGGGGTGCTGCCCAGCCACGACGCCCTCGACCTGCCCTCCCGCCATCTCGGCCTGCTGCCGCCGGCGGAGGTGCTGGATCTGGCCGATCGCCAGCGCCAGTGGGCCCAGCTGGCTGAGGAGCAGCTGGATCTGGAGCGGCTCTGGCCCCTGCTGGCGCCGCCACCCCCCCCGGCCGATGGCCGCGATCCGGTGCGACGCTGCCTGGGCGAGCCGCCGCCGGAGGCGACCCCAACCCTGCCGGTGGCGGTGGCGGCCGATGCCGCCTTCCACTTCCGCTATCCCGAAACCGGGGAGTTCCTGGAGGCCTGCGGCCTGGAGCCCCGACCCTGGAGTCCCCTGGCCGACGCCCCCCTACCGCCCGGGGCTCGGGCGGTGATTCTCCCGGGTGGCTACCCCGAGCTCCACGCCGCAGGGCTCGCCGCCGCCGAGCGCAGCCTGAGCGATCTGCGGGCGGCAGCGCTCGGCGGCCTGCCCGTGGTGGCGGAATGTGGCGGCCTGCTGCTGCTCGGCCGGACGCTGGAGGACGGCGCCGGGCGGCGTCACGCGATGGCGGGGGTGCTGCCGTTTCAGGCACGCCGGGGCCCGAGCCTGAGCCTGGGCTACCGCGAGGCCCTGGCGCTGGGCGATGGCCTGCTGGTGCGCCGGGGCGAGCGCCTGAGCGGCCATGAGTTCCACCGCTGGCAGCTGGAGCCGCTGACGGCGGACGCAGCGGGTGGACAACCGTCAGTGGCCGGCTGCGAAGGGCTGTGGCAGGTTGAAGGCTGGGGTAGCCCGAGGCGGATCGAAGGATGGACAGCGAACAACGTGCACGCCAGCTGGATTCATCTCCACTGGGCTGGATGGCCGGCGATCCCTCGTCGTCTGGCCGCCTCGGCCGGTCGCGCCGTGCCGCTGCCGAGGGACGGCGCTTCCTCCAGCCCAGTGATCCCCGCCCGGCCCCGCCGCGCGAGCGTCGACGTCTGATCATCCAGGGGTTGGTGCAGGGCGTGGGCTATCGGGCCAGCTGCCGCCGCCGGGCCAATGAACTGGGGGTGAGCGGCTGGGTGCGCAACCGGCCCGACGGCAGCGTCGAGGTGGAAGCCGAGGGCGATGCCCAGCGCCTCACCGAACTGCAGCTGTGGTGCGAAAAGGGTCCCGAAGGTGCCAGGGTGCGCAGCGTCGCCGGCGCCACCATCCCGGTGACGGGCGAGGACTGGTTCGAGGTGCGGCCCTGACGGGCCTGCTGCCGATGGCGTCGCTACCGGCGGCACCGGTGCCGGCGGCGTCACTGCCCTGGGCGGAACTGGCGGGGTTCGCCCTGGCGATCGCCTGCAGTCCCCTGCACATCGGCCTGCTGCTGCTGCTCCTGCTCGGTCCACGGCCCCTGCGGCAGGGAGGCTGGCTGGTGGGGGCCTGGCTCCTCACCGCCTGGCTCGAACTGGCCTTGCTGCTGGGGGTCGGCCATGGCCTTGTGCTGGACATGACCCGGGGAACCAGCCACCGCACCGGCCTGGATCTGCTGGCGGCCGGCGGCCTGCTGGCCCTGGGGCTGAAGGCCCTGCTGGCGGGCGAGGCGGACGCCGCCACGGTGTGGGACCGGCGGCTGGAGCGGCTGGCCGCCCTGGGGATGGCGCCGCTGATCGGCCTGAGCACCCTGCTGCAGGTGCTGACACCGGACGATCTGTTCCTTTACGCCAAGGCGGCGGCCTCGATGCTGGCCGCCGACCTGGGCCTGGGGCGGGAATGGCTGGTGGCGGGCGGCTTTGGCCTGCTCACCGCCACGCTGCTGCTGCCGCCGCTGCTGGCCCTGGGACTGCTGGGCCAGGAACGGGTCCGGCCGTGGTTGGCGGGCGCCCGCCGCTGGATCACCGAACGTGGCGATCGGCTCGTGGGGGGGATCAGCCTCGCCCTGGCCATCGTCCTGGGCTGGCAGGGAATCGAAGGGCTGGCGGGCTGATGGCGGCAGAGGCGCTCGCCCCTCAGCTGGCGGCGCTGTCCTCGTGCGGCACGATTTGACTCAGGTACTTGGGGTCCTGGATCGCCTCGTGGTGGGACGCCAGCGGAAAGGGGGACGGATCGGGAAGCCCCTCCAGGGGGGTGGAACGCCGCTGACACAGGCGCCAGACCAGGGCTGCCGCCGCCCCTGACAGGGCAATCAGCAACACGAAGGCCAGGGTGCCATCCGACTGGGCAGGGCGCAGGACGCTCTGGGGATAGGGACCGGGCGAAGCCGGAGCCGTGGAGATCTGGACAGAACCCGAGGACATCAAGCGAAAGGGGGACAGGGGCAACCAGGAAGAAGGCAGGAGACGGCGGCGCGGAAGCGACAGGACCGACGCATTCCGCTATCCCAACTCACCACTAGGATGACATAAATATTGCAGGGAAAACAGGCAACAGAGCACCCTGTCACGCAAAAGATTTGACAGCACCTCAGCTGATATTCAGCATATTTCAGGCAGACCTCAGCAGGAGCCCAGAGGATTGCCGCTGATGCTCAGACACCTGCAGCAAAGCCCCGGGCCACGTCGGGCCCCGGCGGATCGCCTTCCTCACAGCTGATCCAGCGCTGCCAGAGCGCACACTCCCCCGCAGGGGAGGATCCAGCCGCCAGCACCACGCCGCGGCGAGCCCTGCTTACGGCCACGTACACCAGCTGGCGGCGCAGCCGTTCGTCACTGGGCTGGAACACATCGGCATCGACGAACACCTCGCCGAAACTGCTCCCCTGGCTGCGGTGGACCGTGAGCACCGCGGCCGGCCCCAGCGAGGCGAAGGCATCACGGACCAGAAAAAAGCGACGCCAGAGGGCCTTGCCCTCCTGACGACCGGCGGCTCGGGCCTGCTCCCGCAGGCGCTGCAGGCTGTCCTGCAGCAGCTGCCGCGGCCGCGAACCGAGCGGGGGCAACAGCCGCAGGTCGAACAGGGAGCCGCCGGCCGCCACCGAGGCCACAAGGGTCTCGATCACCGGAGCGGCGGGATCGGAGCCGAGGCCGACGCCGAAATCGGCCAGATCGCAGGACTCCGGGCGCACATCGCGCACCACCAGCTCCCGGTTGGAGCCCAGCAGCAGATCCGGCTCCTCGCCCTCCCCCTCGCCCCGAGGGCAGGCCGGAGCCATCACCGCTGCCCGGGTGATCAGCACTTCCCCCGGCAGCACGGGCAGCTGGTCGGCGAGATCGCCGTGCAGGGCCCGGCGGGCGATCGGCACCAGGCGCTCCAGGCAGCGGTTGGTGTAGCAGAGGATGCGGGCGTGGTCAGGATCGTCGAGCAAGGCCGCCTGCCGCAGGGCCGCCTGGGCCTCCTCCAGCCAGGCGCCGCGGCCGAGCAGGGCCACACGCCCGAGGGGCGTCACGATCGGGGGGATGATCGGGGGCCTGCGACAGGGCAGCGTTTCCTCCCGCAGGCCCGTGGCCAGGCGCAGCACCGGCCCCTGATGGCGGACCACCTGGCGCAGGGCGACCGCGCGGGCCCGGCCGAGGCTGAACACCGGGCTGGTCGGCTCCCCCACCGGCGGCAGCTGGGCCGGATCACCCACGAACACCAGGCGGGTGCGGAAGGGGTGGGCGCAGCGCAGGATGATCTCCAGAAGGCCGCTGTCCACCATCGAGGCCTCATCGATCAGCACCAGGCCGAGATGCTCGAGGGCGGCCGCGGTCTGGGCCGTTTCCTCGCAGGCCTCCAGCTCCCGCTCGCGGCGCAGGCGCAGGCGCAGCAGCCGGTGGATCGTGGAGGGATACCAGGTGGGTCTGAGCCCTGCCGCCTCCAGATAGCCGCGCAGCACACCCACCGCCTTATGGGTGGGGGCCGCCACCGTCCAGCACAGGCCGGCGGCCTCGGCCCGAGCCAGAAAGTGCATCGACAGGAAGGTCTTGCCGGTGCCGGCGAAGCCGCTGAGCACGAAGGGCAGGCCCTGTTCCGACTGCTCGAGCCAGGTGTCGAAGGCCTGCTGGGCAGCCTGCTGATCGGGGGTGAGGGAAAGCGGGGCGGAGGCCGCCACTCAACCAAGGCGCTGGGCGACCAGCTGGGCGAGGTGGAGCGGCGAACCGACGAGGGCCAGGCCCGGCAGGGCGACCGCGGGCCCGATCAGGCTGCCCACCAGGACCTCCAGGCGGGTGTGGCCCAGGTTCTCCTTGAGAGGCCGCAGCAGCGACTGGCCCTGCCAGACGCCCTCGGGAAGGCTGTTGACCCGGGCGGCCGTGATCCCCGCCGCCCGGCGCACGCCAGCGGCGTCGTAGAGCACGACGAAGCAGAGGGCGGCCGCCAGGGCGAACAGGGGGCCCTGGAAGCCTTCGCTCCAGCCGATGCCAGCCGCGGTGCCGGTCATCAGCGCCGAATGACTGGACGGCATGCCGCCGGTCTCGAACAGCACCCCGGGGCGCCAGCGGCCGTGAACCACCAGCTCGACGACCAGCTTGGAAAGCTGGGCGATGCCGCAAGCGGCCAGGCCCCACCACATCACAGCGTTGTCGGCCAGATCACGGGCCATCAGCAGCCAGTGGCCGGAGTCGGAGGAGATGGGAAGGCTCATCGATCGCGGCTCGTGATGTAGTCGGCCAGGGCCAACAGGGGAGCGGCACGGCCACCCTTGCCATCGCCGTTTCCATCGTCGCCGCCCCAGGGCAGCAGCGCAGCCTTGGCCTCCGCCACCAGGGCATCGGCCCGGCGCCGGGATTCCTCGAGGCCGAGCAGCTTGGGATAGGTGGTCTTGTCGGCGGTCAGGTCCTTGCCGGCGGTCTTGCCGAGCACTTCGCTGCTGGCGGTGACATCAAGGATGTCGTCGATGATCTGAAACGCCAGGCCGATGCCACGGGCATAGGTGCGCAGAGCCTCCAGCAGCGGTTCGGAGGCGCCGGCCACCAGGGCACCGCTGAGCACGCAGGCCCGCAGCAGGGCCCCGGTCTTGTGGAGGTGGATGTACTCCAGCGTCTCGAGGTCCACCTCGCGGCCCTCGCTCTCCAGATCAACCACCTGGCCGCCCACCAGCCCCGGAGCGCCCGAGGCGAGCGAGAGCTCACCGACCACCGCCAGCAATCGCTCCGCCGGAACCGAGGGGCTGCGCAGGGCCACCATCTCGAAGGCGCGGGTGAGCAGGGCGTCGCCGGCCAGGATCGCGTTGGCCTCGCCATACACCTTGTGGTTGGTGGGACGACCGCGGCGGAGATCGTCGTTGTCCATGGCCGGCAGATCGTCGTGGATCAGCGACATGGTGTGGATCATCTCCAGGGCCACCGCCGTGGGCAGCGCTTGCTCGGCGTCGCCACCCGCCAGCTCGCAGGCCGCCAGACAGAGGATGGGCCGCAGTCGCTTGCCTCCCGCCAGGAGGGAGTAGCGCATGGCCTCGCGCAGAGATTCGGGCCGTTCCGGCCCCAGGGAGGCATCGAGGGCCTGCTCGACCCGGACCCGGGCAGCCTCCAGGTAGGCGGCGAAATCGAAGGGCGTGCTCACCGCCGCAGTCATGTTGGCTGGGCCAGGGGCCATTGCACTGCGGCCATTGTCACAGGCCGGCCCTCCCAGGCACCCCACCAGCGTGTCGCCGCCGGCCGGAGCGTCACACGCCGATGCAGAACTTGGGCGGATCCGGAGCCCTTCAGGGCACCAGATCGGCCAGGGGGGAGGCATCGACGCCGTGGCGGCGGCACCAGGCCGCCACGGTGTTCACCAGCAGCATCGTCACCGTCATCGGACCGACGCCCCCGGGCACCGGCGAGATGGCGCTGGCCACGGGCTCCACCTCCTCGAAGCGCACGTCGCCGCACAGGCCGCCCTCAGGGCGGCGGTGGATGCCCACATCCACCACCACGGCGCCGGGCTTGACGTGCTCAGCCCCGATCATCCGCGGCCGGCCGGCGGCCACCACCAGCACATCGGCCTCACGGGTGAGCGCGGGCAGATCGGTGGTGCGCGAGTGGGCCACGCTGACCGTGGCGTCGGCCGCCTGCAACATCAGCGCCATCGGCTGGCCCACCAGGATGCTGCGGCCCACCACCACGGCCCGCCGGCCCGAGAGCGGGACGCCGCCGGCCGCCAGCATCGCCATCACCCCCGCCGGGGTGCAGCTGCGGGGCCCCGGTTCCCCCTTGAGCAGGCGCCCCAGGTTGAGGGTGTGCAGGCCATCGGCATCCTTCTCGGGATCGATGGCCGCCAGCAGCGGACCCTCCTCCAGGCCGGCGGGCAGCGGCAGCTGCAGCAGGATGCCGTCGACGTCCGGATCGGCATTCAACCGCTCGATCACGGCCTGGACCTCACGCGCCGGGGTGTCGGCGGCCAGATGGGCGCCGTGGCTGGTGATCCCGACCCGGCCGCAGGCCTTCTCTTTGTTGGCCACGTAGACGCCGCTGGCCGGGTCATCGCCGACCCGCAGCACCGCCAGCCCGGGGGCCCGACCGACCGCCCCGAGATGCGCCGCGATCAAGGCCTGAAGCCGCTGTTCAATCGCGGCGGCCAGCAGGCGTCCGTCGAGCAGGGTGGCCATGGCGGGGCGAATGTTGCGGATTCCAGCATGCAACCTGACGCGAACCGGATCGGTTCCCCGCGGTCCCCGGCTAGCGTTCGCCTATGTCCAGGGCATGGCGGCAGGTCAGGGTGCTGTGGCGCCGGCTGCTCCGCCTGGAGCGGCCGAGGCAGGCCCTGGTGGTTTGGCGCCCAGCCGCGGCGTCGGGCGTGGCGCTCTGCTGTCTGCTGGTGGCTCTGCTGAGCAGCTGGCCCTGGCTGGTGGAGCCCAGCCTCCGGCCCGGTGTCCCCGCACCGTTCACCCTGCGGGCCCCCCGCGATGCCACCGTGGTCAACAGTGTGGCCCTGGAGCAGCGGCGCAGCCAGGCCGGCCCCAGGGCCCAGGTTCAGGTGGTGGATGAACGGCTCAGCCTGCAGCTGCAGGCCCAGCTGGATCGGCGCCTTGAGCAGCTGGTGCAGATGGTGGCCAGCGGTCAGCGCCGGGTCGATCCCCTCAACATGACCCCCGAAGAGCGCCTCTGGCTCTCCTCCCTGTCGCCCGGTCAGCTGGTGGCCTGGCAACGGGCCGTGCGCCAGGCCCAGCTGCGCATGCTCAGCCAGGGGATCGTGGCCAATGTGGCGGACGCCCCCCTGCTGCAGGCCGCCAGCCTTCAGCTCGAGGACCAACCGGCCGAGGGCCGCAGCCTCGGCAGCCGCCTGGTGGCGGGAACCCTGCAGGGCCGGTCCAACCTGCGCGGCGATGCCTTCCTCAGCCAGCGCCGGATCGAGCAGCTGGTGAGCCAGCAGGGCATCCCCACGATCCGGGTCCGCCGGGGCGATCTGGTAGTGCGCCAGGGGGAGACCATCACCCCCCAGTCATTTGACGTGCTGGACAGCTTCGGGCTGATCAACCGCCGACCGCGTCCCCTGGCCTGGCTGGGCCACTTCAGCGAGGCCCTGGCCGGCGTGGTGGTGATGCTGCTGGTGATGCGGCGCTGGCGCGCCAGCCTCGAGGCGCGCCAGGCGATCCTCGCCCTGGGGATGCTGGTGGTGGTTCAGGGCCTGAAGCTCTGGCTCGGCAACCACGCCAGCCCGCTGGCCCTGCTCGTGCCGGCCACCCTGTTCCTGTCCCAGGGTCTCGGCACGATGGCCGGCCTCGCCTGGCTGGCGATCGCCAGTCTGCTGTGGCCGTTCCCCCTCGATGGCGCGCTCGTGGTGCGGCTGGTGGTGTCCTGCCTGGTGGCCACGGCGGCAGCCCTGCTTGCCGGCCGCCAGCGCAACCGCGCCCAGCTGCTCCAGCTGGCGGTGCTGCTGCCGGTGGCGGCCCTGCTGCTGCAGGGTCTGGCCCTGCAGCTGCCAGTCATGGCAGACCGACTGGAGTCGCCCCCACCCTCCGGCGGCGATCTGCTCAGCGAAGCGATGCTGGTGGGTGGCCTGCTGCTGGCCGGCCTGCTGCTGAGCCCGCCGGTGGAGAGCTTCTTCGGCCTGCTCACCCGGGCCCGGTTGATGGAGCTCGCCGACCTGGAGCGGCCCCTGCTGCGGCGACTGTCCACCGAAGCCCCGGGCACCTTCGAGCACACCCTGATGATCTGCGGCCTGGCGGAGGAGGGGGCCCGGGCGATCCACGCCGACGTCGACCTGATCCGCACGGGCGCCCTGTATCACGACGTGGGCAAACTGCACGGCCCCGGCTGGTTCATCGAGAACCAGGAGGAGGGGGAGAACCCCCACGAAACCCTCAACAACCCCTTCACCAGCGCGGCCATCCTCCAGGCCCATGTGGACGAGGGGCTGCGCCTGGCCCGCCGCTACCGGCTGCCACGCCCCCTGGCCGACTTCATCCCGGAGCACCAGGGCACGCTGCGAATGGGCTACTTCCTGCACCAGGCCCGGGAACTGGATCCGACGGTGCCCGAGGAGCGCTTCCGCTACCACGGGCCGATTCCCTGCAGCCGCGAAACCGCGATCCTGATGCTCGCCGACGGCTGCGAGGCCGCCCTCCGCTCCCTTCCACCCGGAACCCAGGAGAACGAGGCCAGACGCATGGTGCGCCGCATCATCGAATCACGGCTCAGCGACGGACAACTGGCGGCCAGCGGCATCGGCCGGGCCGAACTGGAACTGGTGATTCAGGCCTTCGTGCGGGTCTGGAAGCGGATGCGCCACCGGCGGATCCCCTACCCGGTGCCGGCCCGCAAGGGGTTCAGCGCCTGAGGCCGGGCCGACGCCGGCCGCGCCACCGCTCCAGCACCAGCCGACCGAAGAGCAGCCCCACCGCCGTGGCGGCCAGACCCGCGGGCACGGCCGCAAGAGCGGGCAGCAGGGCGGGCAGACCGCCGGCGGCCAGGGCCTGATCCAGCTCCAGGATCCAGCTGCTGAAACTGGTGAGCGAGCCGCAGAAGCCCACCCCCACCACCAGCGATGCCCAGCGGCAGCGCCCGCCCAGGGCCAGGAGCAGGCCGATGCCGAGGCAGCCCAGCAGGTTGGCCAGCCGCAGATCGCTCAGCCACCAGCGCAGGCAGGCTCCCGGCACCGCGCCGATGGCCACCAGCAGCAGGGCCGGCATGGCCCTGGCGGGAGCTGACCGGCCGGACGCCCCCACCGCTCAGCCCCCCAGCAGGCGCCCAAGCCGCAGGGCCAGCCAGCCGCCGGCCAGGGAGAGCAGCAGCAGGCCGGCGGCGCGGCCGGGCCCATGCCGGCCCAGGTCGTCGAGCAGTTCAGCCATCAGGGTGGAGAAGGTGCTGAAGCTGCCGAGAAAGCCGGTGGCCAGGAACAGCATCGGCGGCCGCCCCGCGCCGATGGGCCCGAGCCGGGCCACCAGCAGCCCCAGGGCCAGACAGGCCAGGGCGTTCACCAGGAGCGTGGCCCAGGGGCGGCGCGGCAGCCGGGGCGCCCAGTGGTTCACCAGCGCGAAGCGCAGCCAGGCCCCAGGCACCGCCCCCAGCGCCACCAGCAGGGGGGCCAGACCCGCCGGCGTCGCCACGGCGCTCACCAGCCCCGCCACAGCCGGGTGCCGGCTGCGGCGCGCCGGGCCCGCAGGCTGCGCTCCAGCACCACCAGAGCGGGCAGCAGGGTGATGGCGTTGGCCACCACGAGGGGGCCGTCCCGGGTGAGCAGGCCGTAGAGCCCCCAGAGGGTGATGCCCAGGGTGAACAGCACGTACATCGGAATCGAGATGCCGCGGGTGTCGCCGCTGCGCAGGGTGTGCAGCGCCTGGGGGAAGAAGCTGAGGGTGGTGAGGGTGGCGGCGGCGTAACCCAGCAGCATCACCGGAAGGGGCCGGGTCATCAGCGCAGGGACATCCAGGATCCGCCCACTCTGAACGGCGGTGCAGCGGACTGCACGCCGCCGCCTGCACGCCGCGGACTGCGCGGCGCGGCCTGCGCGGCAGCGCACGCAGGGCCACGGGCGCCGCGGCCCGCCCGGCAGCACAACGGACCGCCCGGACACGAACGGACCGGCGGGCCGGGCAGCGGACGGGAACGGGCCGCGGGGGGAGGATGGGGGCTGCAGCGGCTGGACGGTCATGGCACTGAGCTTCACGGAGCTGCAGGCGTTGTTGCAGCCGGAGTGGGGCGAGGAACAGGGCCTGCAGGGACCGGACTACGACCTGCTGATGGTTCCCTCCCTGACGATGGACCGGGCGCAGATGCAACTGGTGACCGGGGCCCACCACTACGAGGAGCGCCAGCTGTTCTCGCTGGTGCGCCTGCGCGACCCCGGGGTGCGCATCACCTACGTGACCAGCAAGCTCCTGCCCGACCTTGTGGTGGATGCGGTGCTGGAGCTGCTGCCCGGGGTGCCCACCTCCCACGCCCGCCGCCGCCTGCATCTGTTCGACACCGACGACGCCTCCGACCGGCCCCTGACCGCCAAGCTGCTGGAGCGCCCGGCCCTGCTGAACCGGATCGCCGAACGCCTGCGGCCCGGCCGCAGCTTCCTGGCCTGCTTCGTGGTCACGGAGCTGGAGAAGCAGCTGTCCGAACAGCTGCAGGTTCCGCTGCTGGGCACCGATCCGGCCCTGGGCTGGTGGGGCAGCAAGGCGGGCAGCCGCACCCTGTTCGAGCGCTGCGGCGTGCCCCATCCCGCCGGCAGCGCCCTCGCCCACGATCTCGATGGTCTGAGTGAGGCGGCGGCGGGGCTCTGGGAGGCCGATCCGGCGCTGGAGCGGGTGGTGATCAAGCTGAACGAGGGGTTCAGCGGCGAGGGCAACGCCCCTCTGGACCTGGCCCCGCTGGCTCTGGCGGAGGTCTCCGCCGGCGAGCGGCGGCGGCGCCTGCGCCAGGCCCTGGAGACCCTGCCGATGCCCGCCCGGCAGTGGCAGGAGCTGATGGCCCGCCAGGGAGCCCTGGTCGAGGCCTGGCTCCAGGGAGGCGAGGCGCTGCGCTCCCCCAGCGTGCAGGGAACGATCCATCCCGGGGGCCGGGTGGAGGTGCTCTCCACCCATGAGCAGATTCTCGGGGGACCCAGCGGCCAGACCTACCTGGGCTGCCGCTTCCCCGCCGACGGCGACTACCGGCTGGCCCTGATGCGCCATGGGCAGGCGGTGGGGGAGGCCCTGGCCGCCGAAGGGGCGCTGGAGCGCTACGCCGTGGACTTCATCGCCCGGCGCTTCGGCGATCGCTGGGATCTGCAGGCGATCGAAGTGAACCTGCGCCAGGGGGGCACCACCCACCCGACCATGGCCCTGCGGGCGATCACCACCGGCAACCTCGACCACGACACCGGCCGCTTCCTCTCCCCCACGGGCGAATCACTGCACTACGTGGCGACCGACAACCTCTGCGACCCGCGCCTGCAGGGCCTGCTGCCGGTCGACCTGATCGACATCGTGGCGGAGGCGGGCCTCCACTACGACCCGGCCCGGCTGCAGGGCAGCGTGTTCCATCTGCTCGGCTGCCTGTCGGAATACGGAAAACTGGGCATGACCTGCATCGGCCGCTCGGCGGAGCAGGCCGATGCGGTCTATCGGGCCACCGAGGAGCGCCTGCTGGCGGGCGGGGCAGCACGGCAGGCGCTCCGCATCGGCACCGACGGGTAGCCCCGCCGGCGGAAACGGGCAGAATCCCAGCAGTTTCCCTGCCCAACAGCGATGGCCTTCGGCCTCGATGGCGACGCAGATCCGCCGATCTGGCTCCCCTGGCTTCAGATCGGTGCCACCACCCTTCTGGCCGTGCTGTTCGTGATGCTGCTGATCAAGAGCCGCGATCAGAACCAACGGCTGCAGCAGATGGAACTGCGGCTGCAGGGCATCGAGAACAACCGCTCCCTCGATCGCTCAGCGGTGCTGGAGCAGCAGATCCGCACCCTCGCCGAGCGGATGCGGGGTCTGGAGGGACAGCGGCAGGAGCTGGAGAGCACCCGGCGCGAGCGCGACGAAATGCGCTCGGAACTGCAGCAGCTGCGGGCCGCGACGCCGGTGCGTCCGCCCAGCTCCGTGGGCAGTCCACCGGTGCCCCCACCGCCGGTGCCGGGCGCAGGTGCTCCGGTGCTGCCTCCTCGGCTCGACGGCCAGCTCCAGCGCTGAACACAGGTCCAACGCTGAGCAGGGGTGGATTGTGTCGAGCGGGGGTAGCCCTCAGCCCTTCACCGCATCGCCGCTGGCGCTGGGGAGAATGAAGCGCTGCAGCAGCACGAACAGCAGCAGCACCGGCAGGATCGAGACCACCGAGCCGGCGGCCACCAGGCGCCAGTCGAGGGAGAAACTGCTGGCGAGCTGCTGCAGGCCCAGGGGCAGGGTGAACAGGCCGGGGTCGTCCAGGATGATCAGCGGCCAGAGAAAATCACTCCAGGTGCCGATGAACACGAACATCGCCAGGGTGATCAGATCGGCCCGGGCCGCGGGCAGCATCACGTTCCACCATTCGCCCAGGGGCGAGCAGCCGTCGATCCGGGCCGCCTCCTCCAGTTCCACCGGCACCCCGAGAAAGCTCTGCCGCAGCAGGAAGATGCCGAAGGCGGTGGCCGCCTGGGGCATGATCAGGGCCCAGAGGCTGTTGCGCAGGCCGATCTGCACCATCAGCAGGTAGAGCGGGATCATCACCACCTGGAAGGGGATCAGAATCGTGGCCACCACCAGCGCCAGCACCAGGCCGCGACCGCTGAAGCGCAGGCGGGCGAGCGGATAGGCGGCCAGGGAGCAGAACAGCAGGTTGGCCGCCACCGCCACGGCGCTGACGATGGCGCTGTTGAGCAGATAGGTGCCGATGGGGTGGTCGGCGAAGAGGCGGCCATAGGCCTCCAGGCTCGGCTGGGCGGGCAGCAGGGCTGGCGGACTGGTGAAGATGTCCTCCGCGGGGCCCTTGAGCGAGGTGCTCACCAGCCAGAGCAGCGGCAGCAGCATCAGCACCGCCACCAGCAGCAGCAGCGCCAGCTGCAGGGCAACCGCCAGGGCCGAGCGCCGGGGGCCGCTGCGCAGCCGGAGGCCGGTGGAGGAGGAGCCGCTCACACCCGGGGCAGATCGGCCAGGGGAAGGGGCGCCTTCTGGGGATGCAGCGGGGCGCGCTGCCCGCCGGCCACCAGTCGGTTGAGGGCATTGACGAAGGCATTGGCCGCCGCCACGACGATGTCGGTGTCGGCGGAATGGCCGGAGTAGAGCACGCCATCGGCCCGCAGGCGGATCGTTACCTCACCCATGGCATCGATGCCTTCGGTGACCGACTTCACGCTGAACTCGATCAGCTCATTCGGCACCCCGGCCAGGCGATTGAGGGCCTGGCAGACCGCGTCGACCGGTCCGGTGCCCAGGCAGGCCTCGGTGCGGTCCTCGCCGTCGGGGCCCTCGAGGGTGACGGTGGCGGTGGGGCGCAGACCGGTGCCGCAGCTGACCTGAACGCCCTTGAGCACGAAGGTGGACTCCCCCTGCTGGCGCACCTGCTCGCTGACGATCGCCTCGAGATCGCGATCGCTGATCTCGCGCTTGCGGTCCGCCAGCTCCTTGAAGCGGATGAAGGCATCGTTGAGATCCTCCCCCTCGAGGCTGTAGCCCAGCTCCTCCAGGCGGGCCCGGAAGGCGCTGCGGCCCGACAGCTTGCCCAGGGAGATGCGGTTGTCGCTGAGACCGACGGTGCGGGCGTCGATGATCTCGTAGGTGAGGCGGTTCTTGAGCACCCCGTCCTGGTGGATGCCCGACTCATGGGCGAAGGCGTTGGCGCCGACGATCGCCTTGTTGGGCTGCACCGCCATGCCGGTGAGGTGGGAGACCAGCCGCGAGGTCTTGGTGATCTCCTCGGTGCGCACCCCGGTGAGCGGCGTGGTGCTCTCCGCTGAACGGCCAAGGAAGGGATTGAAATAGCTGCGGCGCACGTGCAGCGCCATCACCAGCTCCTCGAGCGAGGCGTTTCCGGCCCGCTCGCCGATGCCGTTGATCGTGCACTCCAGCTGGCGGGCCCCGTTCTTGACGGCCTCCAGGAAGTTGGCGACCGCCAGGCCGAGATCGTTGTGCCCATGCACCGAGATCACCGCCCGATCAATGTTGGGAACGCAGCGATTGATGCCGGCGATCAGCTCACCGAATTCCGCAGGAGTGGCATAGCCCACCGTGTCCGGAATGTTGATGGTGGTGGCACCGGCGTCGATCGCCGTGGTGATCACCTCATGCATGAACTCGGGATCGCTGCGGCCGGCGTCCTCGCAGGAGAACTCGACGTCGTCGACGAGCGAACGGGCATAGGCCACCATCTCGCGGGTGATGTCGAGAACTTCAGCGCGGGTCTTGCGCAGCTTGTGCTCCAGATGAATGTCGCTGGTGGCGATGAAGGTGTGGATGCGGCGGCGCACGGCCGGAGCGACGGCCTCGGCGCAGGCTTTGATGTCGCCGGCGGCGGCGCGGGCCAGGCCACAGATCACCGGGCCGTCGGGGGTGCCCACGGTGGCGGCGATGCGCTGGACGGCGTTGAAGTCGCCGGTGCTGGCAAAGGGGAAGCCGGCTTCGATGATGTCGACGCCGAGACGGGCCAGCTGCTGGGCGATCGCCAGCTTCTCCTCGAGGTTCAGGCTTGCGCCGGGCGACTGCTCGCCATCGCGCAGGGTGGTGTCGAAGATCAGTACCCGACCGGGGTCGCGGGCCATCACGGTGTCTAAGCGAAGTGAGTATGAGTAAGGGCCATCTTAGGCCCCCTGCCGGACCAGGGCCGATCCTTCACCCGGACGCCTTGGTCCGGACGCCCTAGCCCTGACGACTGAAGACCGGTGCCTGCTGGGCCTCGGCCCGCTCCAGCCGCGGCCGCAGGGGCGCCAGATCCAGGAAGCGGTCGGCGGCGTTGCGCAGCTCCCGCGCCACCATGCCCTCGGTGCTGACGACCACGATGCGCAGCCCCCGGGCCCGCAGCACCTCGACCAGCCGCTCAAGATCACGGCTGCCACTCAACAGCCACACCTCCTGGCAACGGTGGGCCACCGCCATCAGGTCGATCGCGATCTCCACATCGAGGTTGGCGCGGGCGTACTGGCGGCCCTCACCGTCGGCGGCCTGGCCGGCGGGGCCGGCCAGCTCCCGCAGGGGCCGGGTGCGGACCGTGAACCCCAGGCTGGTGAGAGCGTCGCGGAACGGCCGCTGCTCGGAGGGATCCTTGATGCCGGCGTACCAGAAGGCACTGGCGAGTTCCACCTCCTCCGGCTGACTGGCCATCTCCAGCAGTCGGCGGGGATCGAAGAACCAGCCCATCTTCTGCTGGGCGTAGAACATGCTGTGGCCGTCGACCGCCAGAACCCGCTGCATCGGTGGGTGGAGCGCGAGAGAGGCTGTGGGGAGATTCCGCACCGCCGGATTTCAGCCTAGGGGCTGCCCTTAAAGTGATGCCATTGGAGGAGGGCCATGGCAACGGGCGATCTGGCCCTGGTGCTGCACGCCCATCTGCCCTACGTGCGCTCCGGCGAGACCGGGTCGCTGGAGGAAGACTGGTACTTCCAGGCGCTGCAGGAGTGCTACATCCCCCTGGTCGAGGTGCTGGAGGCCGCCACCGCCGACCCGGCCCAGACCCCGCGCCTCACCCTGGGCCTGTCGCCGACCCTGCTGTCGCTGCTCAGTGACGCCGAACTGAACAGCCGCTTCGCAGCCTGGCTGGAGCTGCGGATCGAACTGCTCGGACAGGCGCCGGCGGAGCTGGCGATCGCCGCCCACCATCTGGCCGGCCAGCTGTGCCATGTGCTGACCCGCTGGCAGGCCTGGGGAGCGGATCTGCTACCCCGCTTCCAGCGGCTGCAGCGCTGCGGTGTGCTCGATCTGATCACCTGCGCCGCCACCCACGGCTACCTGCCCCTGCTGCGCGACTGTCCGGAGGCGGTACGGGCCCAGCTGCTCACGGCCGTGCGCGAGCACCGGCGGCTGCTGGGGGAGCGCCCCCTCGGAATCTGGTTGCCGGAATGCGCGTACTACGAGGGGCTCGACCGGGTTCTGGCCAGCTGCGGCCTGCGTTACACCCTGCTCGACGGCCATGGGCTGCTGCATGCCCTGCCCCGGCCGCGCTACGGCGTCTATGCGCCGGTGTGCTCGCCAGCGGGGGTGGCCTTCTTCGCCCGCGACAGCGAGTCGACGCTGCCGGTCTGGAGCGCCAGCCAGGGCTATCCGGGCGATCCGGCCTACCGGGAATTCCACCGCGATCTGGGCTGGGACCTGCCGGAGGCTCTGCTGGAGGAGCGCGGCATCCGCAGCCGGCGTCCCCTCGGCCTCAAGCTGCACCGGGTCAGCGCCCAGGGTTCCCCCCTCGACGCCAAACAGCCCTACGACCCCTCGGTGGCAGCCCAGCGCTGCCGCGAGCACGCCACCGACTACCTGAAGGGTCGCGGCGCCCAGCTCGATGCCCTGGCCGCCACGATCGGGCAGCCACCGCTGCTGGTGGCTCCCTTCGATGCCGAGCTGTTCGGCCACTGGTGGTTCGAAGGTCCCGCCTTCCTGGCGGAGCTGTTCCGCCAGGGCCCGGCGCTGGGGGTGGGCTTCACCCATCTGCGCGATGTGCTCGATCGGGTGGGAGCGCTGCAGGTCTGCCAGCCCTCCCCCTCCAGCTGGGGGCGTGGCGGCTACCACGACTACTGGCTGAACGAGACCAACGCCTGGATCGTGCCGGAGTGGCAGCGGGCGTCACGGGCGATGGTGCGGCGGGTGAACCGGGGGGTGGGCAGCAGCGACCAGCGCCAGTGGCTCAACCAGGCCGGCCGGGAGCTGCTGCTGGCCCAGAGCTCCGACTGGAGCTTCATCCTGCGGGCGGGCACCACCACCGACCTGGCCCGCGATCGCATCCACCGCCATCTCGATCGGTTCTGGCGGCTGATGCAGGCGATCGAGGAGGGCACCCCCCTGCGGGAGGACTGGTTGGCCGCGGTGCGCCGTGAGGATGGTCTGTTCCCCGAGCTGAACGCCGCCGACTGGGCGTCACTGCCGGATCGCTGAAGGCGCCGCCGGACGAGGGGCATCAGGGAGAAGCCATCAGTGACGACAAGACGTGAACGCCGGATCTGATTCATGAGGGCGACCGGGGAGGACCGTTGTAGACAACCTCCAGCACGGTGCGGCCGTCCTGAGCGATCTGGATGACCGTCTCCACCGTGGCTGCGATGCCGAGCTGCTGCCATCCAGGCACTCCCCCCAGGAAGCGGAAGAGATAGCCCTTCTCGTTTTTCTCGACCAGACAAGGATTGCCAGATGTGATGTACATGCAGGCGGCTGTCCGGTAGCTGGACAACCCACCATTGATCGCCTCGGCCCGCATCCGCGCCGTGTTGACCGCGCGCTGAGTCGACTCATTCACGAATTGCTGCGCCGGGGCCTCGAACGGCCACACGGCAACAGCCAATCCGGCAAGCACCTGGCAGCCTCGCAAGCCGATCGAGGCGATGCTGCGGAAACAGAAAAGCTCTTGAAAACTGGTCATGTTCAACAACTCAGGACAGGGACTGAAGCATGAATTCAAGTGCGGCCCAGTCTGTGACCCAATCTAGCGATTATCGCCGGATGAATCGGTCAGCTGGGAGATGCCGCCGTGCCGAGAAGCGCTCCAGTGCTCGATCCGGCGGCCCGGGGGTGAACGTGGGCCGGCGATCCCAGGACCGGAGCGGGTTGTGATCGACTGGAGTGCACAGCGGAGCTGACGCCTCCAGCTGGAGGCGCCCTGGGGTCGCTCTGGGGTCAGGCGACAGCCGCACTGGAATTGACGGAATCGACAACGCCCTGCGGCAGGGGGGAACCGGCTGGGCCCCGTGGGCCTGGGCAGGGCCCGCTTCAGGCCGATCAGCAGCCATCAGATTCCACAAAGGCAGCGATCGGAGTCCGGAACCGGCATGGCCATCGACATGGCCATCGCCATCGAGATCGGCATCGGCAGGGATCAGGGTTCCGCCAGGATCCAGCGGCGGAACAGCCTGGTGGTCAGGCCGCGGGCCTGGGCTTGGGCCAGCCAGCTGTCGAGGTAGGTGGCCAGGGCCTGATCGCTGCCGGCCACGCCCACCACCAGCTCGCTGCCGAGCCGATCCTGGAACGGCACCAGCACCGACGAGCGGGGATACATCACCGCCCAGGCCGCCCCACCCTCGGCGGTGGTGAGCAGCCCATCGAAACGGCCCAGGCCGGCGGGGGTGAAGAAAGCCCGCTTGCTGCTCACCGGCAGCAGCTCCACCACCGGCGCTCGGCCGCCGTTGGCCAGCTCCGCAGCGATCCGATCCCTCAGTTCCGCGATCAGACCGTCGTGATCCGCCACTGCGATCCGCAGCGGACGGTTCAGGGGCCGGCTGGGCAGGTTCTGCACCAGGGCCACCCGATCGTCCGGCACCACCAGAGCCAGATGCACCGCCTGGTAGCCACGGCTCTGACGAATCCGGATCGCCCGCTGAGGACTGGCCTGGATACCACCCACCGCCAGATCGACCGTCTGGTCGGAGAGCCAGCGCTCCAGCTCGCTCAGGGCCCCCTCCCGGACCTCAAGGGCGACGCGGAGGTCGCGGGCCAGGGCGCGCATCAGATCGAGGTCGTACCCCACCAGCTCGCCCTGGCGGTTGCGGAAGGCCCAGGGCAGTCCGTCAGTGCGCACCCCCACCCGCAGCACCCGCCTGGCCAGGATCGCTGACAGGCTGACCGGCTGCGGACGCAGGGCGGACAGGGCCTGTGGCTGCGGCCTCGGCACCACGGGCTGCAGGGCCATCAGCCGATCGTCGTTGCGATAGGAATCGCGCAGCAGGTAGGCCAGCAGCGCCCGGTTGGCCGATCCGAGCGAGAGCAGCAGCCCGCCCGCGGCGGCGGCACCGGCCAGAAGCCGGCCCCAGCGGATGCTGGACGCACCCTGCCCGCGGGCATGCACCAGCAGGGCCAGCACCACCAGCCCTTCGAGGCTGAGCACCTTCTCGAGCCGGTACAACCACTCGCCACCGACAAACACCAGCTGGAGCAGATCGAGGGGCAGTCCCTGGTTCAGCAGCTCCTGACGCACCACCGCCTTGACCCCGGCCACGGAGGAGGGCACGGCGGTGAGCAGCATGCGGGCGATGGCCAGCGACGACATCGCCCGATCGACGCTCCAGGCGGCGAAGGGAATGAACAACAGCAGGGTCACCTGGCCCACGGTGGGCAGGGCGTAGCCCAGGGAGATCAGCGGCGAGAGATCATCGATCGGTGGCGCACCTGACGGCGCAACGGGTGGTGGAGCTGGCGGCGCAGCGGGTGGTGCGGCGGCAAGGGGACCGTCCGGGGAGGCGGAGGGCTGCGCCCAGGACCGGGGGGCGGCCGCTCCGGGCGTCGGCGGCAGACGGGCCAGCTCGTCGTTGAGGCCCTCGATCAGCAGCGGCAGGGCGATCAGCAGATTGGCGCTGCTGGCCGTGAGTGCCAGCGGACCGCGGACGATGCGCCACAGCCCCGCCGCCGACAGGGGCGTGCAGGCCAGCACCACTGCGGCGAACAGCAGGGTCAGCACCAGCAGTGCGATCAGCGTGAGCTGGAACAGGGCCTGCAGCCGCACCAGCTGGGTCAGATCCAGCCTGGAGGCCGTCACGGTGGTGAGGGCGAGGATGCCCAGCGGAATGATCCGGGCCACGAGCCGGTTCAGCCGGGCGAACAGGCGGCGCATCGCCTCCAGCACCGGCAGCAGCACCTGCCGCTCCTCCATTCCCTGCAGCAGGATCCCCAGCACCGAGCTGAACAGCACGACCGCCGGAAAGTTGTCCGCCGCCAGGGCCGAGAAGATGTTGTCGGGCAGATAGGTGCGCAGCAGGTCCTGGCTCTCGGGCTCGAGAAACAGATCGGTGCGGAAGAAACCGGAATAGACCAGCGCCGGCAGAAACGACGGCAGCACGATCACCACCAGAGCCGACAGCAGCCACAACCCCAGCAGCACCACGGCACCGCCCTGGAACAGGGAGCGCCGGGCCGACTGGCTCAGGCCCGCGAAGCCCGCGATCAGCTCACAGATCAGGAAGGGCATGACCACCACCTGGGAGGCCCCGAGGAAGGCCTGGCCCAGCGGCCCCAGCAGTGCAGCCGCCTGCGGCACGACACTGCCCAGCAACGCACCCGCCACCAGCATCAGCAGGCACTGGTTGCCGAGCGAAAGCGCATTGGGACGGAACCAGGCCAGCGCCCTGGAGCGCTCAGCCATGCTGCGGCCCCTGCACCTGCAGCCGCACGCTGTTGTCGGCCAGGCGATCCCCCGGCTCGAGGATGCGCCGCTCGGGATCCACCACCACCAGCAGCTCATGGGGGCCGGGCGGCAGAGCCAGGGGCATCGCGAACCGCTCGCGGCTGCCGGCGGCGAGCCAGGGCAGCACAAGATGGCGGTGATCGCTGTAGCGATCATCGATCACCACCGCCACCACGACATCGCTGGCATCGAGAGTGCCGTGGTTCAGCACACTGAAGCGCAGGGTGTCCCGGTCGAAGGAGACCTCCTTTACCGCCAGGTCGCTGGCCAGGTGCTGCAACTCCTGCAGGGGGTAGAGCACAAGCTGCTCCAGATCCTCCAGCACGCTGTCCGGATGCTCGTGGTGCAGGTGACCGCCATGGCGCAGGTCGGTGCTGCAGCCGTGCAGATGCAGGTGGGCACCCGACTCGGGCACCGTCACCCGGCCCAGCTCCGGGCGCGTGTCCCAGAACCCGCAGGCCTCCCAGTGCAGGCTTGCCCCTAGCCAGCGGACCGGATCGGCGGGGTCAGCCGGATCGCTGGGGCAGAGGCGGAAGTGGGGAATCCGCTCGTAGATGGTGGCCCCCACGGCTCGGGCGGCCGCCCCACCGGGCAGCAGATGGGCGACCGCCTCATTGCGGCGCAGCTCGCCGAGACAGAGCTTGGAGGCCACCGTGATCACCAGCGACCGCCAGCGGGCCCGCAGCCGCACGCCATAGATCGGTGCCTCCTCCAGCGTCCCCAGGGTGCGCAGAGCCTCCAGGGCAGCGGCAATCCGGGCCTGGAGCGGCACGCCGGCTGCCGGCCCGAGACAGGAGGCCGGCGCCGGACGGCGCAGGGCGGTGGCATCGCCGCTGAAACAGACGTAGGGGAAATGCTGCAGGCCGCTTCCGGGCCGCAGAGCCACGATGCCGCCGTCGGCGGGCTGGCTCTTCCAGATGCGGGTGTCGCCACCATCCGGTTGCTGCAGGAAGGTGAGCTCGCCGTTGTCCCAGCCACTGGTGGTGCCCAGGCCGAGCACATCCCCCGCCAGGGGAATGCGCTCGAGAGGCAGATGTTCGTGCACATCCCCCTGGATCAGATCGCGCACGGAGTTGGCGATCCGCAGGTCGACCATGGGTGGAGGCAGGCAGGCGCCCCTCCTTGCTAGCAGGACCCCAGTGCCGGCAGGCCGGCCTGCCGCCATCGACAGGAGTGCAGAGGGGCGGCCGCGTCACAGTGGGCGGGAAGGCGCCGATAGGGTGCCGATGACGCCGAGACCCGGCCGTCCCGTCCCCGAGCCTGCGCTCTCCTGCCGTTGAGCCCCTCTCTGTTCAGCCAGTCGACCCTGTTCGGCATCGGCATCGCCTTCAGCCCTCTGCACATCGGCGTCGTCACCCTGCTGCTGCTGGGTCGCCATCCCCTGCGCCGGTCCCTGGCCTACGTGATGGGCTGGACCCTCGCCAACGTCATGGCGGTGATCATTCTGATGCTGGTGGGCACCATCTTCGGCATCAGCATGGAGCACGGTGAGCGCGAGCAGGTGATGATCGACCTGATCGGAGCCGGTGGCCTGCTGGCCCTTGGGCTCTATCAGCTCACCCCCCAGGCCACCCTGGGCGAGGAGGGAATGGCGCTGCGCCTGATGAATCGCCTCCCGGAAGCCGGGGATCTGCTGCTGGTGCTGCTCGGCGCCGGCGGCGCCCTGCTCACCCCGGAGAATCTGGTCTTCTACCTGAAGGAAGCCGGGCTGCTGCTGATCAATCATCCGGGCCTGCAGGCCGATGTCGAGATCACCGGCCTCTACGCCCTGATGGCCAGTTCGCTGCTGCTGCTTCCCCCGCTGGCCTGGATCGGCAGCAGCGGCTCGATCCGGGAACCGATCGCACGGCTGGAAGAATGGCTCCAACACCGGGCCGAGGCCCTGGTGGGGGTTCTGGCCCTGCTGATCGCCGCCTATCTCTTCTATGAGGGCCTGCACGGACTGGGGATGCTGGCGGGGGGGCAAGGTTGATCGACCAGCAGGATGAACTCAACAGAACAGAAATTGAAGCGAACAAGCAGGGTGAAAGGCAATCGGGGGAAACACGCCGTGGATGATCAGCTGACAAGCGCATGGGCATGCTCCGAGGCATCGCCAGTGATCATCATCAGAAAGTATTGTCAACAACGTCACCCTGTTCTCTGTTCAGGCTGGTGGAACCTCAGGCGAAGCGGAAAACAGCAGTCCCACAACCGCGCAGCGGCAAGACCAGCACGAGTCAGCGGTCTTGTACGTCGATCTCCATTTGGGACGAAATCCATTCCAGCATCGAACCAACACCGTCAGCGGGTGAAACCTCAGGCTGCCAGTCCAAAAGTCGTTGACATTTTCGAATGTCCGCGATGAAGCAGTCCTGATCACTGGAACGACGGGGTTTGGCCTCAAAGATCAAGGGCGGAATGCCAAGCAATTCTGAAAGAAGCCGAAAAAGCTCCAACAAGCTCAATGCGTTTCGCACACCTCCGCCAACATTAAAAATCTCCCCAGAGACAGAAGAGCGCCGCTCAAAAGCCGCGTTATAAAGTCGAATCAGGTCTTTGGCATGGAGAACGTCACGAACCTGCTTGCCGTTACCAGCGATATCGAAAGGCACAGGACGCTCACCATTTTGCCAAGCCGTCTTCTGCTCAAGTGCCTTAAGACAGAACCAACCAATCCAGCCCTGGTCATAGGTCGCAAACTGACGACCTCCAGAAATAGAGGAGTGACGGAAGACAACCGTTTGAAGACCGTAAACACGAGACCAGTCACGAACATACTGATCAGCTGACCCCTTAGAGCAACCATAAGGGGTGGAAAAGTCGAGAGGCAGGGACTCGTCGAGCCCTTGGGGATAATCGCGAAGGGAGTAGCGCGTGCTGCTTTCATCGTAGGCAAGCCAACCAAGGTCTCCATACACCTTATTTGTGCTGCTTTAAGCAAAAAGAGAATTGGGAGAAAGTGCCCGAGCAGCCTCCAGGACATTGAAAGTGCCAATCACATTGGTTTGCAGATCATGCCTTGGATCCGCCAGCGATGTTGTCATCGCGACTTGTCCAGCAAGATGAATGATAAAGTCAAAGGGTCCATATCGCCTGAATGTCGACAGCACGGCATCCTGGTCCGCAATATCAGCTTGAACGAAGGCGATCGGATGACGCGATTGTCGCTCCAGCAACCAACGGAGATTACGGGAAGAGCCCAACCGCGACAAACTGTCAAAGACAACAACATGATGGCCAGCATCTTAATAATAAGCTGCCAGATTAGCTCCCAGAAAGCCAGCACCGCCAGAAACAAAGATGACCATGGCTCATTCCAATTAACGCGCTACGACAAATTTCACAACGGCCTGACAGGCCAACACCTCTGCCCCTCGCGACAACGCCATAGGCTAGTGGCTAACGAGAAGATCCTGATCTTCACCGCCTAATCGGTGCCACTGACATCGGGCGAACTCTTCAACCGAAGTGGTGGGCACAAAATCAACGCTGCTGACCTCAAAGCCATGGCAATTTTCTCGGTATTCAGCCCTTAACAGCAAGTCTTGCAACAGAGCATAAACGTAAGCAAAGAAAGGCTTGACATGGACAAATCTCTTGATGACCGAAGGTTTTTTGATGATATACTTTTGCTTGGACTGCAAAGCTGCCTTCATGCCACCCATCAAAGAACCTGGAGAGTCAAGACCACCATAAACATTGGGAGTCATAATAACGTGGACCCCCAACTCTGTTGTTGATGAGTAATAACGAAGAAGCGTAGACTGAACAAGCTTCGAAAGGGAATACAAGGAGTTCTCTTCATGGGACATTGAAACCGGCAGACTCATCCCCTGCGCCGCCCCGAGAAAGACAGAAAGATTTGATTGCTCAGAATCGGAACCAAAGTGCAATAACTGGCATTTACGCGTATGTTTAGCAAGCCGAGCCACTTCGCAAGCGATACCTATATTGGCGATCAACGACTCTACATCCTGGCTGTTCTTGTGTGCCACCCCCGCAGAAGCGAGATTAAGAAGCACATCATGATCACCAGCCAAGTCACTTGAGGGCACCTCGAAAAATCCGATCAGGGCTTGATTGTTTGGTCAGTTTAGCTATCATCAGATGTATACAATTCGCTTAGGCTGTGGGGCAGAGAGGATTCTGGGACGAGCAGAACAGAGTCAACAAGCTTCAGGAGAAAAAGCCGGTCCTCAAGCGGCTTTCTGAAACGATCCCGTGGGAGTCATTTCGGCCACTGCTTGAGCAGGGTTACACGCGAGAGCGGAAGAGCAATGCAGGGCGCAAGAGGATCGACCCGCTGATCCTATTCAAGATGCTGATTCTCCAGCAGTTGTTCAACCTCAGTGATGAAGAGGTTGAATTTCAGGTAAATGATAGACGCTCCTTCGAGGAGTTTGTCGGACTTGGCGTGATGAATACAATTCCAGATGCCACCACGATCGCGTTTTTCAGAGAAAGACTTCGCAAGGCGGGGGTCATCGAAGAACTCTTCGAGATGTTCGAGGCTTACCTGCGCTCGCAGGGCCTGCAAGCCCGCGGTGGTCAGATCATCGATGCAACACTTGTCCCTGTTCCCAGGCAACGCAATACCCGTGAGGAGAATGCTGAAATCAAAGCAGGTCGCCTGCCAGACGGCTGGGATGAAAACCCAGACCGACTGCGGCAGAAAGACTTAGATGCTCGCTGGGTTCAAAAGAATGGGATCAACTATTATGGATATAAGAATAGTATCTGCATTGATGTTGATCATGGTTTCATCCGTCGATACGCCGTGACACCAGCCAACATCCATGACAGCCAGATGCTCCCACGTCTGCTTGATCCTGAAAATGAGCATGACCATGTTTGGGCCGACTCGGCATATTCAGGCGAATGCTTCGAGGATCTGTTGAGCCTTGGTGGTTTCGAAAGCCTGATTCACGAAAAGGGTGCGCGGAACAATCCACTCAGCGAAGCCGCCAAAGAGCTGAACCGCGTCAAATCAGAAATCAGAGCATGTGTTGAACATGTCTTTGGATGCATGACAATGTCAATGGGTGGGAAGCTGACAAGAAAGATCGGATTGGCGAGAAACGAGGCATGGTGGGGCCTCAAGAACCTCACCTTCAACTTCCTCCGATATCTCCAACGGTCCTCCGGCTTGGCTGATGTCGCGTCGCACTGAACGAAGAACCTACAACCTTCTTTCCAATCTGTTCAATCAGTGGTGACTTAATGCAGTACATGCCGTCTCTGTGGCGTCTTTTTGGATGCCGTTTGATGCCGGTCAAGGCCTCATTTTTCGAGGTGCCCTGATAGGTATTCACCTTGCCCTGAGCGCACAATGGAAACCTGCCTGTCCGGTAGAACTCATTACTGCAGTCAAATCCGCGTTTCGCCAGGGTGAAGTCACGCCATGCCAATGGATCTTCCTGTTCCAGAGCGCTGATGGCCTGTTTTCTTGCTGCACCCGACAAGTTGGCGATCTCTGGCCTGATCGCTGAAAAGAACTCAACTTCATTGAGCTGTGAGACCTCCCAGGGTGGATTCCCCAGGACACAGTCGAATCCCCCAGTACGCATGGCCTCTGGAAAAGCCAGATGCCAATGCAGAAAACGAAAGTCTTCAGCAGCTTTGGCCACAGTGTCCGCCATCTCAGGGGAAAGCACGGAACCCTTCTTGATGGCATCCAGATTCTGAGACAGCGGCACTAGGTCTTGTGTGTCTTCTTTCTTCGGCAGAAAGAACGCCGCGGTGTAGGCGTCGGCTCGCTGCAGTTCCTGCTGGATCGCCGGATCTTTTCGCCAGGCCTGATAAGCCTTCTCCTTGCGTCGCACCGCCTGCAGATCCTCTTCGGCAATGTCTTCAAAGGCCGTGGAACTGGGCATCGCCGTGCCCATGGCGTCAAACGTGAATAGATCTGCCTGTCCTTTGACGACAAAGTTCTGATTCTTTTTCTTCAAGCTGGCGCAGATCTTCTTGTCATCACCCGTCAGAGGCTTGTAGGCCCCATCAGGGATCCCTTCGTCCAACACCTTCGGATCGAACACACCCACGAGCGAGTCGCCGCATTGGATGTGGGCATCGAGGAATCCGAGAGGCTTGCCGGGTTCGATCGCTTCAATCCATAACGCCACCTTGCACAGCTCCACCGCCATCGGGTTCTTGTCCACCCCATAGATGCAGTGGGCCACCACCTTGCGTAGGCATTCCCGCCGCAGCTCCTCGCTGGGCTCATCGTCTCCGGCCTTGATCCGTGCCAACTCCAGAGCCAGCCTGCGGGCCGCCGCCAACAGGAAGTGGCCGCTACCGCAGGCGGGGTCGAGCACCCGGATCGCCAGAAGCGCCTCCTCCTTCTCCTCTGCTGTGGTTGCTTTGCTGAGCCGATCACGGATCACCGGCAGCAGGGCGGACAGGATCAACAGCCGCACCAGGTCTTCCGGGGTGTAGTAGCTGCCACTCGTCTTGCGTTCGCTGCCGGCCACACCGCCGAGGGAGAACCGCAACCCTCCGCCAACGCTGCGGACCTGGGGGTGGAGCTCCAACAGGCTTTCGTAGACGCTGCCGAACTCCTCGGTGTTCATCGCCGCGTAGTTGATGCGGGTGCGGCTCTGGCTCTGCTCGTCGTAGAACCAACCGATGGCGCGCACGGCCGCCAGCAGCGCCGCATTGCTGAGTTGCGCCGTGTCGAGATCAGGGCAGCGATCCCGGTTGAACAGGCCGCCGAGGGCCGGCAGGCCGAGCTCGGATCCCGTTTCCTTCTCCAGTTCGCGGAACATCAGCACCTGCACCTTCCAGAGGTCGCTGTGCTGGTGCTCCTGGGCGCCACTGCGAATCGCCAGATCACGCAGGCGCGAGAGGCTGTAGCCCTCGCGGTACACCTGCTGGATCTGGAAGGGCACCCCTGGCGGAAACAGCAGAGTCCGATCCTCCGCGGCGCACAGGAACAGCAGCCGATACACCAGGCGCAGCAGTTGCCGGAAGAAGTCCATGGTGCTCAGCTCACCGACCTCCAGCCGCCGCACCAGGTCCTGATTGGCCGGATGCCTGAGGAACCCTTCCCCCAGTTCTTCGAGGGCGCTCTGGACGCCATCGCGCAGGCGGTTCAGTGCCCGCTCACCGCTCTGTTGGCCCAGCTCCAGCCAGGCATCCAGCCGGCAGTGCCTTTCGCCATCGCTCTGGAAGCGGCTGGCCTGAAGCAACAGCCAGAGCACCGCGAATTCATCAAACAGCCCCCCATCGAGGATGGCGCCGAGTTCCACCTGCACATACGCCGGCTTCACCAGAGCTGGGTTGTCATGCAGCAGCCGCAGTGTCGTGCCATTGCAGAGCACGCCCCAATCGCTGCTGTCATCGGCGTTGAGGCACTCCTGCAGGCAGCTGTGGGGGGAGCGGCGGCGTCCGGCCTGCCCGTAGGCCTTGCTGCCCTGATCCAGCAGCTCGCTCTCCACCGGCGTGAGCACCAGGGGCACCTTCCCCCCAAAGGCCTGATGGCTGATTGGGTACAACGCCTCTTCGATTCGACGCGGCTCACAGCTGGCCAGGTCGTCCCAGCCGAGCACCTCGCGCAGCAGGCGAGAGCTGAACCACACACGCCAGGGCGTGTCCTCCCCACGGCTGCTGAGTTCCTTGGCTTCCTGCCACAGGGCCCGGGCCGTGACCCAGGCCTGATCCACCGCCACCTGCAGCCGCAGGTTCTTGGGCAGGCCGTAGTCGCTGGCCTTCTGGCCGGGCGCTTCCTGGCGGGCGATCTGCTCGATCAGGGATGCCGGCAACAGACCACCCACAAGCCGGATGGCGTTGAACTGGAGCGTGGCGGAACGGCGGCGGGCCATGGCTACAGCTGCGGCGCAGGGAGCAGCACGAACACGCCGATCACATCCACCGGCAGGCTGGGCTCACAACGGAAGCGCATCAACAGGGCACCACCGCTTCCCACCGCCGCCTTGCGCACGTTGCGGTGATCCTCCTCGGCTTGGGCGGCACGGTCCTGGGCCAGCAGGCGCAGCGGTGCCTCCAGTTCCGCCAGAGCGGCCAGAGCCCGCTCCAGCTCCATCTGTCGCTGTGGGCCCTGCACATTGCCGGCCGGTTCCGCCTGCAGTAACGCCAGTGCCTCGGCCTCAGCAAGCACCTCCAGCTGTTCACCGTTACGCACAACCGTGAGGCATTCCTCCACCAGCAACGGTGGCATCAGGATGTAGCCGGTCTCGGTACGGCGTTCCTGCTGGATCTGGTGGCGCAGCCTCAGCAGCAACACCGTGGTGCGGCGCGTCACCGCGCGGGTGCGCACCACAGCGCCGCGCGCCGCCAGCTCCGGCTCCTCACCGCTCAACGCCCGCTCGGCAACAAATTCCGCCAGTTCCACCACCAAGGGATGGGAGCGCGTCAGCAACTGGGCGCCATCACGGCAAGGCAACGCCGTGGCACAGCTCACCACGCCCTCCAGGCCCTGGGCCTCCAACCGTTCCCGCAGGGCCCGCCGCTCCGGAGGGATCTCCGCCAGGTCGAATCGCCAGCTGCCGTTCTCGGCGCTGGGCAATGGCAACCGCAGCCGGGAGCAGGCCTCCACCAGCAAGCGGGTCACGGCCTTCTGGTCGCCCAGGGCCTCACGGCTCTTGCGCCATTCCGGCAGCACGTCCTCCGGCTTGAGGCGCCGCTGGGCAAAGATCGTCTGGGTCTGGCGGGCGTTCTCCTTGGCGCTCTGCCACTGCTGATCCAGCGTCGCCTCCCATCCGGCCATCGCCATCACGGGCGGCATCCCCGGGGGACTCACGAGGCCCAGGTTCAGCCCCAGCTGCTGCAGAGTTTCACCGGAAACCGCCTCACCCAACACATCGGCGAGCACCGCCTGAGTGATCGAGTTCATGTCGCCAGGCACCGGCACGCTCACGCCCAGCTCCTTGCGGATCAGCTTCTCCTTGTTGAGGATCACGGTGAGCACCCGCGCATCCACGGGGTTCCGGCGAGTCGGGTCCTTGCAAGCTCCATGCAGCATCAAGGCCCGCACCACCGGTTTGGGTTGGGCAAAGCGATCCACGCGCCCCTCCCGCTGTTCGTGGCGCGTGGGGTTCCAGCAAAGGTCGTAGTGCACCACCGCATCGAAGCTGCGCTGCAGGTCGATCCCCTCGGACAGGCAATCGGTGGCCACGAGCACGGGCGTTCTGGGCTTCTCCCCCGCGAACGCCTCGGCCTCCAGTTCAGCGATGCGCTCCACCCGCTCCTCCGGCGGCAGCTCGCCGGTGACGGCACGAATCACCACCGAGCGCTTGGGTAGGGCTTCGCTGAGCTGTTCGGCCAGGTAGTGGGCGGTGGGCCGGAAGCGGCAGAAGATCACCGGCCGGAACCCTTCTGCCAGCAAGGCCTGCACCTGGCGGATCAACTGGCGCAGCTTCGGGTCCTGGGCTGGTCCGCGCAGGGACTCCGCCCGGCTGATCATGTCTTCGAGCTGCTGGCGGTCGGCTTCGATCGCCAGGTCTCCGCCAGGGGCCGCCTCTTCCTCACTCATCTCCTCATCCAGCCCATCGAGCACCCCCTGGCTCGCCAGGGCTTCCAGCTCGCTGAGCTGCTGCTCCTCGCTCAGGCCGGTGTCGTCCTCCCGCGAGAGCCCGGCCAGCTTGGTGCGCAGGGAGGCGGCGGCCGCCGCCGGGCTGCTGCTGATGCAGCGCAAGAGTGCCAGGGCCGCCCACCAGCTCATGCGCTGCCGCAGCCGGCTCTGGCCGGCGCTGCGCTTCACCAGGGCCCGGGCGTACTCCAAGACGTCATGGAACAGCGAACCCCAGTCGCCCGTGAGCTCATAGGTGGCCTCACGCGTCTCCCGATCCGGGAAGTCGGCCCCTTCACTGCCCCATTCCGCCCGGATGTCCTGGCGGCGCCGTTGGACGAAATGGCTGCCCAGCTCTTCCCGCAGGGCATCGCGCTCCGGACCTTCGGGAAGGGTGCCCAGCGCCTCGAACTTCGGATGCAGCAGGCCGAGCAGGTGGTTGAAGCCTTCGCTGTCGCCGCTGTGGGGTGTGGCGGTGAGCAGGACCAGATGGCGATCGCCCCGGCTGGCCAGGCCGCGCAGCAGCTCGTAGCGCTGATGTCGGCCCCGACCCTTGCCACTGGTGCAGGTGTGGGCTTCATCGACGATCACGAAATCACCGCAGCCGCGGATGAAGCCATCGCGGTAATCGTCTCGCTTGATCGTGTCGAGGCTCACGACCGTGAAGGGGTAGGCCTCAAACAACGAGTGCCCGACCGGTAGGTCTTTGCTGAGCCGGCCGATGGTGCCGGGCCGCACCACCTCCGCCCCAAGGTGGAACTGCTGCGCCATGTCGGCCCGCCACTTCTCGCACAGATGGGGCGGGCAGATCACGGTGATCGTGCGGATCTCGCCGCGATCGAGCAGTTCGCGAGCAATCAGCAGGGCCTCCACCGTCTTGCCCAGGCCCACTTCATCGGCGATCAGCACCCGGGTGACGCTCTGCTTGAGCGCCATCAGCAGCGGCACGAGCTGATAGGCGCGGGGATTGAGCGCCAGGTTGCCAAGGCTGCGGAACGGCCCAGCGCCAGCGCGGAGCTTGAGCAGCAAGGCATCGCGCAGCAGCAGCGCTGAACTCTGGGAACCGCTCTGGCTCGGATCCGGGGCGGGGAACGTCGCAGAGCTGACGTCGTGACCCTCCAGTGGCAGGAACAGAGTGGCCACCTGCTGATCTCCACCGCCCAGGGGCCGGAGCTTGAAGGTGTTGGGGGCTGGGTTGGGCAGCACCACCCATTCCCGCCCGCGGGCCCGCACGATCGAGCCTGGCCGGTGTTGCGTTTCAGCCGGGGGGGAGGTCGTGGTCATGACTGCTCTCCGCTGCGATCACCGCCGAAGAGATCGCCATGCTGCGCCAGGACGTCAGCCAGCTGCTGAGCGATGTCGGCCGCATCACTGCCCCCCTGTTCAGCCACGGGCTGCTGAGCGACTGGCTGGGATGGCGGTGGAGGCGCAGATGGATCCGCATGGCCATCGCCGAACAGCCAGCGGAACTCTGTGAACACCACATCCCACTCGCGCGGGTCATCACCGAAAACGATCACGTTGTAGCCGGCCTCATCCAGGGCCTGGCGCTTGCGGGCATCGAGCTGCTGCTGCAGCGGCTGCTTGTGATGGGGGCCATCCACGAACACCAGACCCCAGGCGTCGCAGTAGGTGAAATCGGGCACCACGTAGTGGTCGTCCACCGAGGACTGGGCCTTATCCGGCAGCAGATAACCCCGCTCCTGCACCGTGCGCAGCCACAGCCGCTCCAGCCCGCTCTGGCTCAGGGGGAGCAGCTTCTCCATCAACTCCCCGCGGCCGCCATCACCGCCCTGCGCCACCACATCGCTGCGAGACAGATCGAGCAGGAACTGCTTCAGCGACGCCAGCCGGCGATCGATCTGCTCGTGGTCGCGCTGGTTGTTGTAGCTGAGCAGGCAGCGGTAACAGCCTGCTTCGCATTCGTCGTCGTCGTTCACCAGATCTGCCTGCTGCTGCGGCAAAGGCCCCTGCCAGCTCCAGTGGCAGACCTGCAGCGCCGTACGCCCCACCATCTGCAAGGCCGTAGGACTCTCCACGAGGCGACTGAGCACCCCGGCTCCACCTTCAGCAGCCTCGTAGATCAACAACGCTGTGGCCTTGGCTTCGTTCGGCATCAGCTCGGCGGCGATCTCGCTTGGATCCAGCTGGAAGGCCACTTCGATGCCACGTTTGAGCGCGTGGCGCACGCTGATCAGATCCCGCGGCTCCCAGGCACTGTGGAACCGCAGCAGCAAGGCGTTTTTGCGGTCCTGTACGTAAGGCGTGATCTTCACGTAGCCCTGATCACCATCACCGTCGTCCTCATCGTCTGCACCGGCTACGAGATCCGACTCCTTGCCCCAGGTGCCCTTGCTCGGATGAATCGGGAAGCCGATATTGGTTGGGCTCTTTCGGTTGCGGCGGCCCAGGTTGATGCGGCTGATCGTGGTGGCGGCGCCGTAGCTGAGGGAGAGCAAGGGCTGGCCGGCCACGCTCACCTCCGCCAGCGCGACCCGCACCTGACCGTTTTCCTTGGGGAACTCATAGGTGGTGAGCAGTTCGTAGCCCAGCCGCTGCCGCTCTTCGTCGTCTGAGGTGATCCGCTCGGCCCGTTTGGTGGTGACCTGCTCAATCTGATAGAGCGCGGGAATCTCGAATGCCGTGCCATCGGGGTACTTCTTGAGAACCGTGCCGCAATGGCAGCAGAGCTCCTGTTTGGCATCCTCGCCGAGATGGGCGTGACCGCAGGCACCACAGATGCGGGCTTCTCGCGTCGCCAGTGTTTTGGTGACGGTGCCGGCCTGCTCCTGCAAGTTGAGAATCGCTCCGCTCACCTGATAGGTATTGCCCTCGTGATAGATCAGAGAGTGGGGGCCAAATTCACTGATCCCCACAAACCGAGGACGGCTCAGATAGGTGCCGCCATTCACCTGCTCGCGGCTGCCCGGAATAAAGGCAATCAGAGGGAGCCGTGGGAAGTTGTAGCCCGGCATAAAGCCCTGGCTCGCGAGATAGCGATAGGTGCTGAAATCGCCTCCAGACCCCCTGGTGCCACTCTGCTCGGCGAGTAAGAGCCTCTGCTGGATCCGTGCAGCTTGTTTGCGCTGCTCTGCGTTCCGCCTTTCCCGCTCTGGGAAGGCAAGGTTGCGGATGATGCGATCAGCTTCATCGATCTGGCTGGTTACAGCGTCAACCAACTCTCGCCATCTCTGAAGCGAGCGGTCAAAATCCCGAATGGTGGCGCTGATTAGACCTTCCAGCCAGCTGTCTGTCAGCCAGGACGGTGGACTCATCCCCAGCCACTGATGCTTTTTCAGATCCTCCACAATCGCTTGGCAGTCACTCAAAGCGCGGTCTCGCCCTGCCGGATTGTCGAGGGCTTCTAAAAGCTCTCCAATGACCTGCTTGGACTCGGAGTCAAGCTCCACAAGATCCTTCACTTTCTCTGGAAGCGCCTTGCTTGTGGCAGCCAGCCACAGGGCGCGGAAATGGGCGATCAGAAGCTCCTCATTGGCCAGCTCCAGGGTCGGTGCGCTCACAGCACCGGACACCATGCGGGTGGGCGCCGAGAAGAAATATTGATCGTGTGGTGATGTCGCGCCGCAGTAGGTAAGCACCAAGGCCGGCTGGCCACTACGGCCTGCACGGCCACTGCGCTGCGCATAGTTCGCTGGTGTGGGCGGCACATTGCGCATGTACACGGTGTTCAGTGAGGAGATATCCACCCCCAGTTCCATGGTGGGCGAGCAGTAGAGCAGGCGTAAGTGTGCCTCCCGGAAGGCGTCCTCACGGTCTTTACGCTCGTTCGGATCCACCTGGGCGGTGTGCTCCCGCGCCACCAAGGTCTGCAGATAGGGCTTCCCCTGCTCGCTCAGCACACTGGCCAGATCGCTGTACAGGTGGCGGAAGTAAGCATTTACTGGACCTCGCCGGCCTGATTTCGGACGCCGCTTCCACAGTTCGGCCTGATACTCATCCACCGGTTCGGCATCGGGGGAGGTCAGGGTCCAGCGGAGGGCACTGCTGCTCAGTCGCCAACCGGTCTTGCGCTCACCATTGCTGCGGCGGCTCAACCGCAGCTCCACTCCCTTCACTAGGTGATAACGGGCCAGAACCGTCACCAGTCCCTGCGTGACCTTGGTGTAGAGATCATCGTCCCACTTGAGGGTGGTGTGCAGATCCTCCAGGGAAGGCCAGCGTTCACGTGCCTTCAGCCAGCGACCAAACTCGCCGCGTAGCGACAGGCCTTCCAGACCTCGGAATTCCTTGCCGCGGGCGTCCCGTGGCACCGTCTCAAACACCACGCTGCGGGCAAGCTCACCCTTCTCGTCGGCCCCGATCGCCCAGACTTCCTCCAGCTCCGCGGAGGCCCTGCGGCGTCGCTCGAACTCTTCCGCGAACAGCACATTGGTTTCGATCGCCAGGCGCTCGCGCAGTTCCTCAAGCAGTCGGTGGCAGATCAGGTAGCGCTCCAGCGGTGTGCTCTGGGCCAGCAGTGGATGCTGATCTGCCCAACGCGCCTGATCCTCCACACAGCGGATCAGATCCGGGTAGTCGATCTCCAGCAGTTGAAGCTGCTCGAGGTTCGGGTTGGTGAGCCGCCACCCCCGCCTCAGGTCGACGACCAGGCGGTATTCCAGGACTTCACGCAAAGCCTTGCGGAACCTGCCCTCGGCGTCGGGGACGACATCCTTTTGCTGGATGAAGTCATCAGCCTCCAGCCGCAGCGCTTTTTCCGCTTCCAGGGCCAGGGTCTCCAGGCTGAGCTCGCGATCAGGCTGTGCCTGCAACGCGGCCACCAGACCGGCGCGCAGCTGCAAAACGCGCATGAAGTCGTTGAAGTGCCCGGCTTGTAGCGAGGCGTCCTGTCGGTTGTCGCTGAACGCCAGCAGCTTGCGGGCGTTGTCGGGCAGCTCTTCGGTGGGGAAGTTGAGTAACTGCCGTAGCACTGACAGGCTCAGGGTGGTGGTAGCAGAACTACGACCTTCTGAACTAAGCCCACACAGCTTGCGGAACTCGCTGCCGCGCACGTTGTGCTCGACCCCACAACTGGGGCAGAAGCGGAAGCTGCCGCTCAGGAACCAACCAGCCAGCCCATCAGGGTTGGCCTGGCCATCGGACCGGAAGCGACAGGGAACCGGCGCCGCCTGGCGGTAGTGCTGCCGCAGTGTCAGGGTTCCATCCTTGCCAGGTTCGAGCCAGCCATCGGGATAGTTGGCCAGCTCGGGATCATCCGTGGAATAGGCCCCGTTGGCATCGGGCATGAAGTAGCCCGGCAGCACCTCCTTCTCCTTCTTCTGGCTGCTCTGATCACTGAAGTCGCGGGGCTCCAGCTTCGCCGGACGCTTGCTCTGAAGATGCGCCCACACCGGATGGAACTCCTGACCGCAACTGCGGCAGAACACCAGCGCGAACAGCAAGGCTTCGCGGTTGCTGCCTGGCTGGTAGATCTGGCCCTTGAGGGTCGGATGTCGCGAGCCTGGGGACTCCAGCGTGCAGTAGATGTCTCCGCCTGCCGAGACGAACTGGTGCAGGCGGAAGGCGAAGAACCGCCGATTCGGCGCAATCTCGACCTGGTAAGCCGCCAACAAGAAGGCACGTAGCTCTTCGCGTGCTTGCTGGGGGTCCAGACCGCTCAGGCCTGCCAGTTCATCGGCAGCGTCCCGAAAGGGCAACGGATTGGAGCGCACCCACTTGCCATCGGGCCGATCGTCCTCGCGCCTGAGCCCCAGCTTCAGTTCGACCCAGCGCGCCAGCGGATGGCGGCGGAGCTGTTCCGGTGACCAAGGAGGGGCATCCCCTGCCAAGCCGCTTCGCTCCTGGGCCTGGCGAAGTTCCTCACCACTGGGTAACTCCCCGTCGGTGACGCGCTCCAGCGTCTCGGTGACGACATTGCTGGCAGGGATCTGCGTGCCGAACAACTTGCTGGCAATCGAAGCGACCACAGCGTTGCAGTCGTCAGCGCTGCCCTCACTGGCCATCGTGGCCGAGGTCCCGATACAGATCAGCTTGTTGTCGGGGCTCAAGCGTTGCCGTACACGACGCACCAGCATCGCCACGTCAGCGCCCTGACGGCCCCGATAGGTGTGCAGCTCATCTAACACAAGAAACTCCAGGCCCTGAGCCGCTCGGATCACTTGCTGATCAAGGGGGTTCTGCCTGGTGAGGATGTACTCCAGCATCACGTAGTTCGTGAGCAGGATATCGGGTGGATTATTCTGAATCTTCTCCCGTTCCTCTTTCTCCTCCTGGCCTGTGTAGCGAGCGAAGGTGACCTTCTCTTGCCCCTTCGAATAGCCATAGCAGAGGTACTTCTCCAGTTCTTTGAATTGGCTGTTGCACAGGGCATTCATCGGGTAGATAACGATCGCCCGAATGCGCTTGGTGGTATCACCCGCCCTGCGAGCCGCGATGATGCTCTGCACCATCGGCAGGATGTAGCTGATTGATTTGCCGGAACTGGTGCCGGTGGTGAGGATGACACAACCACCGGCGAGAACAATCTTGAGCGCCTCCAGCTGATGGAGATGCAGCTGCAGTTCCTGACCATCCCCCTGTCCGGGGCAGGGACTCTTGCCCCACCGGAAGATCTGGCGACATTCGGGATCCAGTAAACCCTGGTCCACCAGGTCGCTGATGCTGCCCCCTCCCACAAAACTGGGGTTGAGCTGAATCAGCGGCGAGGGCCAATACTCCTCATCGCCGTAGCGGCCATCCACAAAGTCCCGCAGATCAGGTGCCTTGATCTGCGTGAAGCTCCGGCTGAACTGCCCGTAGTCCTCGACGACCCTGTCGCGGAAGGAAAAAACGTCCATCAGCGGGCAGCCTGCAGAGGCTGGTGGTCCGCCTGCTGCGGCGCAACTGGCATGGGGGTGACGGCACGCTGAGGCCAGTCTGCACCTGGCGGAAGCGAGGCGGCAGCACAACCGAAGCCCCTGCAGCCTCGGACCCTGGAACGATGCAAAAGGTGCATCCTTTCAGCCCTCCAACCACTCACGCGGCACCGATCCGGCCGGCCAACACCTCGGCCGTGTGCGCCAGCACCGGCTGCTCCCGCCAGCCGGCCGGCAGCACCAGCCACAGGGGCAGCATCAGCGGTTCGGCCAGGTGCAGCCGCTGCAGACCCTGCCACCAGTGGGCGGGGGCGGCCCGCAGCAGGGGCATCGCCAGGCCCGAGCGCTCCAGGCGCGCCACCCACTGCGACGGCGTCTGACAACCGTTGCCGGCGATCCGCAGCTGGTGGCCGCGAGGGTGCAGCGCCGCATGCAGGCCCAGCGCCACCCGGTGGTGGGGCAGCAGCACCGGCGGCAGCCCCTGGCCATCGCGGCAACCGCGGGAACCGACCACCAGATCCAGGCTGGCAGTCCCGAGCGGCAGACACTCCAGCTCCGGATGGTCCGGGGGGGGATCACCGTTCCGCTCCAGCCCCAAGAGCACGGCACCATCCAGCACCCCCTGCAGCACCAGCTCGCGCCAGCCCTCCAGGCTGCGGAAGCGGGGCGGGGCCGGCAGCAACCAGTCACAGTCCGCCAGCAACGGCAGCAGCGACACATCGGTTCCCAGTCGAGCCACGCCGGCGGCGAGGCGATGGGCGCGGCAGGCCTGCCGCAGCAGCCGCATCACCCGGGAACCGCCGTAGAGGCAACCGCCAGCGCTGGCCCGGTCCGGTACGAGCGAGAAATCGCGGGCGAGGGCGCGGCTGCGGCGACTCACCGTCGGCTGGCTCAGGCGCAACAGGCGGCTGGCCTCGATCGTGGTGCCGCTGAGCTCCAGCAAATCCAGCAGGCGGATGTCATGGAGCAGGGCCGGCAGGCGGTAGTGCTGCGCCGGCAGGGGCCGGCCGGCCTTGGAGACGGGGATGGGAATGGGGGCCATGCAACCGGGCCGAATCGCTGCTGGCAGCCTGCGGCGGCTGGAGCCGATCTCGAGGTTTTTTCCTGCGAAGAAGCAACTGGGCCGGATCAGGCCTCAGAGCGGGGGCGCAGGCCCCTGAGCAGACCCCGGCCCCGGAGCCGGAGCCGAAGGAGCAGCGTGCGCAGGGCATGGCTCAGGGGGCTGCGCAGGCGCAGGGCCTGCTGGCCCTCGCACAGGAACGGCGCCACCCGATCCAGCGTGCGCATCCGCCAGTCGGCACGCACCCGGGCCAGCAGCGCCAGGGCCTCCGGGTCGCTGATCGCCGCCGCTCCCGGGTCCTCGAGCACGGCCGCGAACGCGAAGCGCTCCTCGAGCAGACGGCGGACCAGCACCTGCTGACGCTCGATCCGATCGAGATCGGGCAGGGGCGGGGCCGGCCGGTCGGCGCTGCGGCGGGCGCCGAGCCACTGATGCAGGCGCTCGCCCGCGAGGGTCTCCTGCGGCGCCGTGAAGGTCACCAGGCGGGCTCCATCCTCCAGCCGCAGGCGGGGCGCCAGCGGGTACCAGTAGCGCCGGGTGCGGGGAACGGGCACCGTGATGCGCAGCGTCGCCAGCGCCCGCTCGACGGCGCAGCGCCGCAGCACGAGGCTCGAGGCCACCGGCAGTCCCAGCTCGGCGAGGGCGGCCTGCAGCAGCGGATGGCCGCCCCGGGCGAAGGCCGCGTTGATGCGGGCCGCACACCGCGACGACCACAGATCCCGCGGCACCCAAGTCAGGCAGCGGCGGTCGGCGTCCACGACGACGATGTTGTCGGTGCAGGCGCTCCAGTCATCGCGATCGAGCACGGCCACCACCGTGGTGCGAGGCGTCCGGCGCCAGCGTTGCAACAGAGGGCTGTTCACTCACTGTGGACTGTATCGGCAGCGCTGGTGAACGCAGTGGCGGCGGGGCCGCCAGGATCAGCCCGCTTCGATCTGGTCGAGGCAGGCATCAATCGCCTCGGCCAGCTCCGCCGCCCAGGGCTCGGAGTGGTACTGGTAATGGGCGTCGAACAGCCGGCGATAGCTGATCCCGCCGCGGGCGTAGGCCTGCCAGAGCCGCTTCTTCACCGCCACCTCCACCCCGGTGGTGAACAGGTGGACATGCAGGGGCAGCGGCTGGGGCCTGTAGGTCTGATGCAGCAGCGCGAAGTAGTCGCCCTCCCCGGCCTCGGCCCGGCGCAGGGCCTCCGCCAGCGGCAGCGCCGGACGACGGAACCAGCGGAGCTCGCGTCGCAGTCTGCGGGAGCGGGCACGCCGAACCCGCCCGTGCGGATCCGCAGACTCCTGCTGCAGCAACAGACGCCGCAGCTCCC
>Ga0315904_10000856_pt1 | contig 48528 bp, 50 predicted proteins | sample LakEriMetagenome_6_FD_203529 | JGI IMG/M metagenome (GOLD analysis project Ga0315904, IMG submission 203529) | Freshwater fungal communities from buoy surface, Lake Erie, Ohio, United States - Buoy 12 MA120 | ecosystem: Environmental > Aquatic > Freshwater > Lake | place: USA: Lake Erie, Ohio...
AAATACGCAAGGATAGCAGTAAGGACCATAGATTAGTTGCAATGTTTTTTAATTCTATATTCTTAAGCATCGATGAACAAATCAATGATGAGGATGATGATAACATGTTATACCAAATTCCAGATCAATCTGAAGTTTACAATGTTGATCTAATGAATCTTTATTTAACTAGTTTGCTTAAAAAGCATTTAGACAATCGTGAGTTTGAAGTATTAAGATTAAGCTATGGATTAGACTGTGATAAACATTCTGCTAATGAAATTGCGGACAAATTAGGCATCGAAGGAGCTAGTGCCTATGTAAGAATTTCAGAGATAAAAAAGCAAGCAATTCAAAAATTAATTGACAAGGTAGATCCCTCACAAGTCATTGATTACCTATAAGTTAAATTCAAAATTAGTCCCAAAAATATACTAAATATGGGACAAAACACGTAATTATAATAATATATAAACTAAACCAATTAAATCAAATATATGGCAAAAACAGAAGAAAAAGAATTAACATTAAACGAGAAACTTGCAGTCATACAGACTAAGTTTAAATCTAAAAAATCTAGGTTTAATTCATTTGGCAAGTACAATTTTAGGTCAGCAGAAGATATCTTAGAAGCTACTAAACCGTACTTGTTAGAATTAAATGTGTCAGTAACAATTAATGAAAGACTATTGGAAAGTAACTTCTTGCAATTCCCTATGTTGGAATCAACAGCAACGATATCAGACAACCTATCTTCAATCAATGCAACAGCAATTGTTGGTATAGACTTAGATCAAAAAGGTATGCAGATGCCGCAGAAATTTGGATCAGCATCAAGTTATGGTAAGAAGTATGCATTAGGCAATCTATTCTTAATTGATGACACGCAAGATCCAGATCATGGCAAAGCAGAACCTGAAACTAATAAAGATCTTCCTGTTTTAGATGAAGCGGCATTTGCTAAAGCTAAAGAATTTATGACAAACGGCGGCTCAATTGATACAATTAAAAAGAAATATAAGTTGTCTCCTGAAGCGGAAAAAATATTAACTTCTTTATAGTATGACTAATAAAGAGAAGATATTAGCAAGGTTAAGAAATGATGAAGACTATTATGGAGAGTTTGGTAAACAGTATTTAAGCAACTCTAATATAGAAACATTATTAACTAATCCTTTGCTACTGAGGCAACCTCAACCTCCTAACATTAATTTTGCAATTGGTGGTTACTTTCATACTTTAATATTAGAACCTGAAAAGTTAGAGAAATATAAAGTTATAGAAGCTACTACCAGGAACACTACTAAGTATAAAGAATTATCAGGCGGTGAGATATGTTTGTTACAACATGAGGTTGACAAGATAGAAAAAATGCGGGATGTAGTATTAGATAATGATATCTGCAGAGACCTTATAAGAGGTTTGAATATAGAATATGAAACACCAGGTATTGCTGAAATATTTGATGTTATGTGGAAGGGCAAGGCTGATATAATTAATCACGACCATAAATTAGTAATAGATTTAAAGACAACATCTGACATATCAGCATTCCCTTATTCAGCAAAGAAATATAACTATGACAGTCAAGCATATATATACAAATTATTATTTGGCTATGACTTAATATTTATAGCAATAGACAAAACCACAAACCAGATAGGTATATTTGATTGTTCAGATAAGTTCCTATTAAGTGGTGAAGACAAAGTCAGACGAGCAGTAGACGCTTATCAATTATTTTATGAAACCGAGGGATTTGATCCCAAACAATTTTTATTAACTAAAACCCTTAATTAATGGCAAGTATTATTAAAGCAAGTATCAATTTAAATGAAATTCCAAAACACAAGATTATAGATGGAAAGAAAGGAAAGTACCTCCCAATAACTATAACAATCAACGATGAAGTAGATCAGTTTGGTAATCAAGGACCTATAATGGTTGAACAGTCAAAAGAAGAAAGAGAATCAAAAGCAGCAAAAGTATATCTTGGTAATGTAAAAGTTGTATGGACTAACGGTACAAATGTTGAAGCTGCTCCAAGACAAGATGGGCAATCTGCCCCTACCCCACAAAGAGCACCGGCTCCAGTAGTCGAAGATGATTTGCCATTCTAAAGCAAAACGTTTTATATTATGGACAAAATAAGCTATATTGCACATAATATGATGCCTTTCATAGTTAGTTAGACCCCATTAATTGGGGTTTTTCTAACTATAAAAAGCAATGAGTCTTACAATCAAAACACGATGACTTATTGATAATATATACGTAACAAATAATCCTTAACAAATTCCTATGCTTATAGAGACAACTGAAATTAATGGTTTCCTTATTGATAACTTTAACCAATACAAATTGGAAGAGGGTAAGACGCAGGGGGTATGCCCTATATGCTCATCAGATAGAAAACCTAAGAATGAAAAAGCTAAATGTGCTTCTTACGATTGGGAACGAGGTATTGGTACCTGCCACAATTGTAATAAAACATTTCAATTACATACATATAAAAGAAAAGGCAAAAGCGAAAAAGTATATGTAAAGCCAGAAAGAGATGCGGTATTAGATTCTGGATTAGAGTATCCTTTATCAGAGCCTATTGTAAAGTGGTTTGAAACACGTGGTATTTCTAAAGAAACTTTACATGAGCTACAAGTAACTGAGGGCAAAGAGTTTATGCCACAAACCGGCAAAACTGAAAATGCTATACATTTCAATTACTTTATTGGCGATCAATTAATAAACATTAAATACAGAGATGGACGCAAAAACTTCAAATTATACAAAGGAGCTGAAAAGATTTTTTATAATATTAACAGCATTGTGGGTTTTGAATATTGCATTATTGTTGAGGGAGAGATGGATGTGCTCGCATTGCATGAAGCGGGAATTACAAATGCAATATCAGTGCCAAACGGCGCAACGTTAGGATCTAATAATCTAGAATATTTAGATAACTGTATTGATTACTTAGACGACAAGTCAAAGATCATTATTGCGGTTGATTCAGATACGGCTGGCCAAGCATTACAAACAGAATTAGTTAGAAGATTAGGGGCTGAAGTTTGTTATTTAGCATCATTTGAAGATTGTAAAGACGCTAATGAATATTTACTTAAATATGGAAAAGAAGCATTATCACAAAGAATATCAAGAGCAAAACCTGTGCCGTTGGAAAACGTTACTACGTTTAAAGACATTGAGGATGAGGTTACAGACTTTGTCAGAAACGGTTTCAAACCTGGTTTCCAAATTGGTTTGGATAACTTTGATAGTATTTTTTCTACATACACTGGTCAGTTCATTACTGTTACCGGCATTCCATCTTCTGGTAAATCTGATTTTGTGGATCAAATGATTGTTGGTTATAATGAAAAGTATGGCTGGAAGACTGCATATGCATCACCTGAGAATACGCCTACATATTTGCATGCTCACAAGTTAATGCGTAAAACTTGGCAAGGTATGCCTACAGTAGCGGATATTAAAACTGATAAGTGGAATCAGATCGCGGATCATGTTAATGATAATTATTTCTTTATTGACATGGATCGTTACACATTAGAATCCGTATTACGTAAAGGAGCTGAGTTAGTTAAACGTAAAGGTATTAAATGTTTGGTTATAGATCCATTTAATAAAGTAAGAGCACAAGATGCTTCTGGTGATGTTAATGTTTATACATTAGAGTACTTAAGTCAAATAGAAATCTTTGCTAAGAAATACGATGTATTGGTTATTGTTGTTGCTCACCCTACTAAAATGTATAAAGATACAAAAGGTAACATTGAGGAACCAACCATGTATAATATCAAAGGTGGTGGCGAATGGTATGATGCATCTTATCACGGATTATTAGTTCATAGAAACTATGAAGAGAAGACTGTTAAAGTAAAAGTACTTAAATGTAAGTTTCAAAACCTTGGTGAAAATGGTGCTGAATGCCACTTTAAATGGGATCTGTCTTCTGGTTGTTTTGTTCCACACAATCCTAATCTAATTAGTGATGATAAATTACCCTGGGAAGTATAATGGGTAGCGGTTATAAAAAAACAACTCAGATAGACATGGGTTTTTATGTGCCTACTATAAAAGAGCAATTAGCTTATTCTTGGTGCATAAACAACGGTATATACATATCGCCTAAGCCATCAACAACCTCGTCTTGGCATTTACTTGTTGAAATAAATAAAAAAATAAGTATAAGTCCTGACGCATATAAGAAAGTAGAAATCTGGAAACAATTATATAAATTTTACACATACTATTACGATAAATATGCTATCACCAAATAAACTATCAACAAGTAGATACGAAGAACAATATAAAAATATACTTGAACAATGCATTGCATTTGGAACTGAACGTCACGACAGAACAGGCGTCGGATGTTATTCTATTTTCAATGCAAGTTTGAGTATTGATTTAGGCGACGGTTTCCCTTTATTAACCGGTAGAAAAATGTTTGAGAAGACATTTAAAACTGAATTTGAATGGTTTATGAATGGTGAAACCAATATACAAAGATTCAGAGATGCTGGTGTAAAGATATGGGATGCCTGGGCAGATGAGAATGGAGATCTAGGGCCTGTGTATGGGCATCAAATGCGCAATTTTAACGATCAAAATATAGATCAGATGCATAATCTATTAAATAACATAATGGACGATCCAGACAGCCGTAGACACATTATAAGCTTATGGAATCCTGCCCAATTAGCAGATATGAAATTACCTCCATGCTATTTGTATTTCCAATTCTTTGTTGATGGCGATAATATAAATATGTTTGTTGTTCAAAGATCAGGTGATCTATTCTTAGGTATACCTTATGATGTTGCTTTATTTTCGCAGATACTTATATATGTAGCTGAAGTAACCGGGTATAAGCCTAATAAACTAGATGTTCAAATTGTAGATGCTCACGTTTATAAAACAAGTTCTCGTGCTGTTATGCAATATTTATTTCAAGATACATTTGATTTGCCAGATTATGAGTATAATAACGGAATATTAACAATTATCAATTATAAGCACGGACCAGTAATTTCGGCTCCGGTTGCTGTTTAAATAAAAAAAATATGGAAAAAACTAAGAATTTATACTATATTTATCATATTCCAGGCAAAAAAATTGGAATGACGCGTAATATTTATAACAGGGTCATTAAGTGCCAAGGATATAAACCTGGCGAATTTCAGATATTAGAATCGTCTTATGATAAAGAATTTATAGAAAAGAAAGAACAACAATGGCAAAGATTTTTTAATTACAAAAAAGATTTTGCGTCTTATGACGAAGCAGAAAGAAGTCCTATTAATCAATTTAAATCAAATAAAACTATGTACACTAACGTAACAGATCAAACAACAACATTCAATGTCCCTGTAAACAAATTAAAAGGTTTTTTAATGGATAATTTAGGGCATACATTTACAACAAGCTATGGAACATATACCGTAACTCCAGAGCTAGTCAAAATATTAATGGCTAACGTCAGAGAATCAATGTACCGCAATACTGCGTGTTATGTATATAATAAAGTATTATTTGAAGCAGTTAATAAAATGTATAATACTGAGCCTGCTTCAACCGCTACTAATCCTGAAACTTTCGACCCTAACAATGTATATGATTTAATTAGGCAATGGGCAAGCGATCGTGGTATATATACAAGTGGCGATTCTAAAACACAATATATAAAGTTGCAAGAAGAGTCTGGTGAATTAGCAAGAGCAATACTTAAAGATAATAAGTCTGAACTAATTGATGCTATTGGTGATATGATTGTTGTATTAACTAATTTGGCCGCATTAGAAGGATTAAAAGTTGAAGAATGTGTTGTATCAGCTTATGATGTTATTAAGTCACGACAGGGCTCTATGATCAATGGCACATTTGTTAAACAAGATTACGCGGCTTCAACGGCCCCTTCATTAACCGATCACATTAAAACAACATTATAATATGACAAAACAAGAAATTGAATTTAGAGATCCAGTTGTACAATCTGTAGTAAATAAGTTTGTAGATAGATCTGATGTTGGCTTTGCAAAGTACGGCAAAACATTACGTGATGATAGCTCTGATGTATTTGCTTGGCTTAATCATTTGCAAGAAGAATTAATGGATGCTACATTATATTTACAACGATTAAAAGAAGAAATAACAACATTGCGAGAAGAAAAAGCATTGCTAAGAGAATTAAATGACATTGATGTTATAGACGCTTTTATTGTAGAAGAGAAAAAAAAACTGCCGAAAGATTTAAAAAAATTCAAGAAGAAGTGTTTGAAGCATGGGCATGGTCTTGGGCGTGATTATTGGTATACAGTTGAAATAGATGATTAAGCGATCAAAAAAGAAAGGCCCAGTAGTTGCAAAAAAGGTAATGTATAATGGCATTACCTTTGCTTCTGGCCTTGAAAAGTTTATGTATAAGGCTTTAAAAGATGCTAAGATAGAATTTAGATATGAAGGCGAATCATTTGAATTACTACCAAGTTTTAATTCTAAAAATGAATGTTATGAACGGCAATCTAACGGCAAAGGAGATTTTATAAATAGAGGAAACAAAAAGGTACTTAATATAAAGTATACACCTGATTTTATTGGTGATGATTTTATAATTGAAACAAAAGGTAGAGCTAATGAGTCTTTCCCATTGCGTTGGAAGATGTTTAAATACATAATGCACTTAATGAATGACAAAAGAATATTATATAAACCGCAAAATCAAGATGAATGTTTAAAGACAGTGAAGCTAATACTAGAGAAGAGAAAAGACTAGCAAGAAAAAAATACGCTGAAAGACAATTTGATAAATGGATTAGATGGTCATTTGAAATTAAAGGCAGAATAAAATATAAAGACGTTTTAAATAAGCAAGAGGAATTAAATTTAACCAACAACAATTATTAATTATGACAAAGAAAAAAAAAGAAGTTGAGCCAACGCTATTGCCAGAAGAGCCACAAGGAAGGTACTGGACGTTCTCTATAGGTGTATATCCAGGAATATTATTTGGTATAAGAACATATGAGGAAGTGGATTTTAAAACGCATGTATTGTACTTACCATTTATAGATTTTGCATTAGAAATTGATAACTAAAAAATAATAATATAAATATGAGTTTAAGCTTAGATAAGCAAATATTAAGTGACATCACGGTATACACTAAGTATGCTAAATATTTACCGGAAAAAGAAAGAAGAGAAACCTGGGAAGAACTAGTAACGCGTAATATGGAAATGCATACTGCCAAGTTCCCAAAAATGAAAGAATCAATTGAACAAGTTTATAAGAATTTTGTATTTACTAAAAAAGTTTTACCTTCGATGCGAAGCTTGCAGTTTGGTGGTAAAGCTATTGAGCTTAATAACGCTCGCGTTTATAACTGTGCTTTCCTACCTGTTGATAGTATTCATAGTTTTTCTGAGACTATGTTTTTATTGCTCGGAGGGACTGGCGTTGGTTATTCGGTCCAGAACCACCACATTGAGAAACTTCCTGAAATTAGAAAACCTAACTACAATCGTAAGAAAAAGTATGTTGTTCAGGATAGTATAATTGGCTGGGCAGATGCAGTTAAGGCTTTATTTAAATCTTATACAGGAGGATTAACTTCGCATATAGAGTTTGACTTCTCTGATATAAGACCTAAAGGAGCTTTACTTATAACAGCGGGAGGTAAAGCACCAGGTCCTGAGCCATTAAGAATTGCGTTAGTAAAGATTGAAGCTGTACTACGTGAGAAAGATGATAGATCTAAACTAACAGATATTGAGTGCCATGATATTCAGTGCCATATTGCTGATGCGGTTTTAGCAGGTGGTATTCGTAGAGCAGCAATGATTAGTTTGTTTGATCTTGATTCTGATGCAATGTTAAATTGTAAAGCTGGTAACTGGTGGGAAGACAATCCACAAAGAGGTAGGTCTAATAATTCTGTAGTATTGTTAAGGCATAAGATTGATAAGAGAACATTTGATAAAGTGTGGGAGCGTATTGAAGCATCCGGATCTGGCGAACCTGGTATATACCTAACTAATGATAAAGATTGGGGAACTAATCCTTGTTGTGAGATCGCTTTAAGACCATATCAGTTTTGTAATCTTACAGAGATTAATATGGCTGATATTGAAAATCAAGAAGACTTTAATGCTAGAGCATCCGCCGCGTCATTTATTGGTACATTGCAAGCATCGTATTCAGACTTTCACTACTTAAGAGATATATGGAGAAAAAACACAGAAAAAGACGCATTGCTTGGGGTATCAATGACCGGCATTGCATCAAAACACAATATACAATGTTTAAACTATGAAGAAGCTGCTCGAGTTGTTAAAGAAACCAATAACGTTATTTCTGCTGCCCTCAACATTAACAGAGCTGCAAGAACTACCGCTGTTAAACCAGCTGGCACTACTTCTCTTGTGCTTGGTACGTCTAGTGGTATTCACGCTTGGCATAACGATTATTACATTCGCCGTATGCGCTTAGGTAAGAATGAAGCGATCTATTCGTATCTCGCAATAAATCATCCAGAACTGATCGAAGATGAATATTTTAATCCAACATTACAAGCAGTTGTTTCTGTGCCTCAGAAGGCTCCAGATGGTGCCATAACACGACACGAATCAACATTAGATTTGTTAGAGAGAGTTAAATTAATTTCTAAAGATTGGGTTAAACAAGGTCATGATAAAGGTAATAATACCCATAATGTTTCTTGCACTGTTTCTGTGCGTGATGATGAATGGAAAATCGTTGGTGAATGGATGTGGGCAAATAAAGAATACTATAATGGTTTATCTGTATTGCCTTATCACGGAGGTACATATAAACAAACGCCGTTTGAAGATTGTACTAAAGAAGTATATGAGCAGATGATGTCTACATTACATAATGTTGATTTATCTAAAGTAATTGAAATACAAGACAATACAAATTTTAGTGACTCTGCTGCTTGTGGAGGCGGTAATTGTGAAGTAATATGATCTATATAAAAGATGATTTTTTAGATATAAATTTAATTGATTTGTTACGAACCAATAAGGATGAATTCCAGGAAGTAAAAACCCCTGGAAAATCCTTTTGGGTTAAGGAAGTTCCTACGCCAATTATGCAAATTATAAAATTTGAACTTGAAGATTTAGAAGGTCATAGAATAGAACCTATATTAGGTTTTATGCGTGAAGCTAAAGAAGGACAAGATCGTGATTGGCGCATTCATAATGATTCTATAATAGAAGGGCAACAACCTGATAGAGCTTGTGTATTGTATATATCCGATTGTAAACAAGAAGGATTAAATGGTACGGCTTTTTGGGAACATAAGAAACATGGTGATAGATTCGAAAATGTTAGTCTTGCAGAACAAAATAGATTATTAAATGAAGATGCTAATGATCTTGATTTATGGGATTTAAAATCTATTATAGGTCATAAAAAAAATAGATTGATATCTTATCCTTGTAATTACTTTCACAGTAAGTATCCTAATGAATTTGTAGAAAGTAGAATAGTATTTGTAATGTTTTATAAAATAAAAAAATGAAAGAAAACGAATTAGTAATGATGAGGAATAAGATAGAATCTTTAACTCGAATAGTAGATTTTATGTTAACCGAACTTGAGAATACCAAGACTATGTCAGTTGGCGTTTATCAATTAATAAAAGAAATGCCCGGTTATGAACACGCTATTTCTTTAATATCTGAAAAAGCAAAAGAGGAAACAACAGAATAATAAAAGAGGGGATTCACTTATGTGGTCCCCTTCTTTTTTACGCAACTTTAGGTATGGTGCCTATTCTATTTGTTTGCGTTTAATTTATCTAATATTTCTAGTCTTCTATCTCTTCTCCTAATTTTTTCTTCAATTTTTTTGTCCATATAATTATCGTATTCTTTTGGAGATAATTTATCAAGGCTATCCATTACTTTAATTTTATTTGTTTCCCTTGTTATTATAGATTTTTCCCATCCTTCTTCTTTCCGCTTTGCTTTAGCGGTTTCTTTTATAAGTATATCTCCTTTTGTTCCTTCAATACCTACTGTCCAAGGCGAATAACCCATTCCGGTCGCAAGTCTTTGCATGGCAGTATTTTCAGAGTTAAATGCTTGTGATACATTCTCAACCTTATTAACTAATCGATCCATAGGGAAGTTAGTTCCAACCTCAACAAGTTTTCCAGTTACAGAATACATAGGGCCTAGGTGAACTCTGCCATCCTGCATAACACCCCAGCCTCTTGCTTCTATTAAGTCCTTATCATATTTAGTTTGTTGTAACGCGCTATATGTTTTTCTTAGTTTAGATCCAATTGGTGGAGACATATTTGCTGCTTCAAGAACAACCTTAGCATATTCTGCTTTTTGTTTCTTAGCCCTTTCTTCAAGGTATTTAACAACAGTATTCTTTAATGTTGCTGCAACACCACCAACAAAACCAGTACCTCTAAGTATACTATCTAGTACTCCATTTGCAACATCAATAGCCGCATCAGTTTTTTTCTTTTTCTTTTTGTCTTCATCCTCTTCGTCATCATCAAACATAACGGCAAATAGACCTTGTTGTAATGTGGAGAACATTATGTTTTGTACTGCTAAGTAATAAGCTATTTTAGCAATATTAGTTTTTGCATCACCTCTACCATTTTTAAGATCTAGTACAGCTTTTTTAACGATACGGGATTGCTGCATTGTAAAGTTCTGGAATACTAATAGTAATCTACCAGCACCACTTGACTGTTGTTTTGATATATCTTTTGGATCACCAGATTGCTGTGTTTCATCTGATACTTTAGAAAAGTCTTGCCATGCTTTTGCTTCCGCTTCCTGCTCTGTTAATCCTTCTTTTAAATAAGAGTTAATTCTATTTCTATAAAATGGAGCACCTCCAGAAGCAATAGCAAAACTATCCGCTAGTTGTGTTGGTGTATATCCAATCTTTAATAAATACGATGTTACCGCCACAACTTTATTTTTACTTCCCGCTGCAGCATTAGCAATCTCAGCAGATGCAACATCTTCTCTTAAACCACCACGTCTTTCTTTTAACTTATCTGAATTCCATATACGAGCGAAGTCCTTCCAGTATTGTGGTTGATTTAAGAATGCTTTGCCCGCATTGAATGGATTGTTGTCTCTCCAGTTTAAGAAGTTAACCGCTCCTAACATTTGCAATGCAGCAGATCTAGTGTTCATAAACATGATAGCCCCTGTCGAACCATTTACCCAACTACTCCATGCAGTTGTTTCTTTATCCTGCCCAAAACTTCTATTCTTACCGTTTATCATTCTATATATAGAGTCTTCTAATGCTTCTCTAACATTTGTACCATAAACAGCTTCTACTTTATTTATATTAGGACCAACTAATCTGCCATCTTCCCACTTGCCAAAAATATTTTCTGTGTTTTCAATAAACTCCGCTAAGAATTTCTTTCTACCAGAACCTTCTGTTATATTATATAAGTCAGAAACAATAGTATCGGAATCCCAAAAAGTTCCTGGAGGTAACCAACCATCTTTTTGTCTCCCCATCACTATTAATCCGTCTTTAAATGCAGCAAGTTCAGGATCGTTATTAATAAGGTCAGTTAAATAAATTGTATCTCTTTGAGATAATCCTGGAATTTCTGTGCCATATTGACTCCATATTGCAACTCTCATTGCCTGATCATAAGTAAAGTCTTTATTAGGCGTTAACTTTTCAAGGTCTTTTTTAACCTCTGGGAATGATTTTAACAATGCTTTGTATTCCTTCTTAATAGATTGTCTTACAGCGTCCATTAAGTTAACTCCATTTATATATGGGGTTATTAAAGCGTCTTGGAAGAATTTCTTTTGCTCTTCCCCCAATGCCCCTTTACCCATAAAATTGTAAAGTAATAATTCAAAGTCCGCTGCAGAAGGTGGAACATAAAAATCAAATCTGTTTTTCTTTAATCCTCTTCTTCTTGCAGTAATATCAGAAAATACTTTGTAACTTTCTACACCTTTATTTTCCTCAATGATTCTATTGAAATCGTCAGACATGGTTTTACTAAACTTAATTTTAGCTTGTTGCCTTGGCGATTTAACATCAACTACATTTAAAACGTCTTGAACCGCTTTGCTTTGATTTTCAAATGGTAAAATTCCTCTTCCTGCTGGATATTTAGATACTATGTATACTCCATTTTTAGAAAAAACATTCCATTTTAATTTGTTCGCTATTGTAGAAGCAATTGCATCATATAATTTAATCCTGCTAGGTTCTTTTGCAGTAAATATAAAACTATCTGTATTATTTGCATTTGCATAATCTATTACTCCGTTTATTACTGTTCCAAAAACCTCCGCTGCATTACCCCCTCCTGTTATATCCGTAGAACTATTTTCATCAGAAAATACTAAATTTAACGTTTCTCCTTCATAAGAACCTAATAAAGCAGGTTCATCTAGGTCGTATTTATTTATCAAGGTATTTAAAGTAGCCTCAGTTCTATCTCCCCAATTAAAATAACCTGTATCTGTTAAGAATAAAGAATATTCTTTTCCTTTTACTTCAAAAGTAGCAAACTTGCTATCTCCAGTTTCTCTCCAATTTAAGTCTTGCCTAGAATTTAAAGAAAACTTAATACGTGCTTGTTGCACTTTTGAAGTTATACCAGGAACCTCTAAGGCTTTTTTAACGGCTTCTACATTTTGGGGAGCATCATCAGCAAAGTAAAAATCATTATATCCCTCTGCTGCTTTTGCAGTCATCCAATCCGCTTTTGCTTGAGCTGTACTGTTACCTAATCCCGTTATGTTTTCTAATGGTATGTTAATGCCTATTGACGATAAAAATTCGTGGATAGGGCCAGCAGCTTCTGGCGGACGAGCCGTAAGAATAAAGAAATTTTCTGGTCCAAATTTGCCAATCATCTTCTTCATCTTTTCAACCATAGGCCCAGGTTTGCCGTCTACGACCTTACTAAATTCAGAAAAATCAAATACTGCACCTTCTTCCAAAAGTTTAGATCCATTTTTAGCAAACTCCTCTGCGTTTAATTTTTTAGGCTCAGATATTATGGATGTATCAATTACCGCAATACTTGTTGTAAACCTACCGCTAACTTGAGCTCCATCATTGTAGCTTATAGCTTTTATATTGTCTTTTTTTAGAGCATCAAATAATTTTGTTATATCCGCTTTGCTTAATGACTCCTCAAAACGTGTGTCTATTAACTCATAAAAAGAAACATCATCTACCTCAAATTCCTTATTTTTTGGAGTTAAACCCAATTCTTTAATTTTATTTATAACAACATCTTCATCAACAACTTGAGAATTATTTATAACAAATTGTTGTGTTGTGCCGGAATTCATTCTAGCATACTCATCTGCTTCTCTTATATCCGTAGCAAAAAACTTAACTCCCTTGTCACTAATTTTTGTAACATCTTTTCCTTTAGGAGCGCCGTGATAAATTGGCAGATCGTTTGGCATTGTGTATAGCACACTACCTTTTGTTAATCCAACAGTGTCATCAAAATCAAAAACAGATATACCTTTTACAGATTTAGAAGGTTTTAAAGATTTTATAGTTGCCTCTTGACTATTACTAATATTTAATGCGTTTTTCCTTGCTTCGAAATTAATTTTTTTAATCTTTTTGCCTTTTCCATTTAGGATTGTTAAATCTTTTCCTCTTAAATCAATACCATTTGCTTTTAGCGCATTTAATACTTTTCCATCAAAATATCTGGCATTATATATATCATCTCCAGGTTTCCAACTTAATGGCATTCTGCTTTTAAGTATGGTATTTAATACATCATTAATATGAGTAGGTAATAATGATATTTTACTTTCTTCTAAAAATTTTTTTAAATTTTCTTTAGTTATAATAGGTCTGTTTGCAAATGGCAGGTCTAATATATAAGATAATACAGCTCTAACACTTTCATCAGCCGGGATTGCATGTTCCCAGGTATACTCCTCTGCTTTTGTTAAATTTTCATCTAATATAACAGAATCAACTTTTGCTAATGTTCTTAATGGTGAATAGGTGCTAGATCCCATAAGTATAGCCGCCATAGCCTTAGCTTCGGGCGAGAGTGTGGAATTTTTAATTTTTTCTGCAAAAGCCATTACATCGGTTACAGATTGTTCGCTTTGGGCATCTCTAATTTTTTTATTGCCAATTATATTTAATCCTTTTAAAAATATATCATCAAAATCTTTACTTTTTGTTGTTTGACCCTCAATATAATTTGTATTTTCCCCATTCTTGTCAACAATTATGCTTATATTACCAACTTTTTTTAGATTATATCCTAATTTTTTAAAACCATCAATTTTTAATAATTCATCAAATAATTTTGTATTTGATAAATAAAAATTTTTTCCTTTATCACCACCCGTAAGAACAGCTCTATATGTTCTTAAAAAAGTATTTACTTTATTAGTTTTTTCTAAATCGCTTAATTCATCATTATTTAAATCCTTTTCTAAATCACTTATTATAAAATTATTTATTTCATTAATTTTTTCTTGATTATTTTTGGCAAAGTCTAATCCTTTTGGAGTAAGCCCTAATGCCATAGTTTTAGATGTTCCTGCAATTTCTAATTTTTTAGAAAAGTATTCATCAAAATCTTCTACTTTAGGATATTTATCTTTTAATTCTTTATTTTTTTTTGCAATTAACTTAGACAATAATTCTTTGGAATTATTAACATATGCAGTTTTCCATCTTTCTAATATATCTTCTAATTTATTTTTTATATCATTATCAATTACTTTTACATCTTTACTATTTAAATAATTAAATACCGATGCTCTATTTGTATAATTTAGATTTTTATAAAAATCATTAAACTCATTTGATATATTGTCTATTGCTCTTATACCCGTTTTAGAAAATTTAATATTACCTCTTTCAGATTGTCTGGCTATTTCAACAGCAAAAGCATTAGTCACTTCATAACCTAATCTTTCTTGATTAGTAACAAGAGCTTCGAATATCGGCCCTTCTTTAGCAAGGTCATCATTAATAATGTCAAAAGCCCCTTCTTCTGCCATTGCTTTTGACACTGATTCTTTTCTGCCTCTAATCGGATTACCGTCAGGCCCTATTATTTGCGCTAAAAAATCTTCATTAGAAACATTATTATTAACATTAGGCAAACGTCTAACTAGTTCTGCTCCAGAAGTTCTCCCCGCTTGATCTGTAGTTGTTTTTTCTCTATCAATTTTTTGACCAACCCAATCAGGATAACTAACCCATTTACCATCAATTTGTTTTTGAATAGCTTGTGGTATGCCTCCTTGTCCATCTTTACCCATTAACCAAGTGGTGGTCATATTTTCAAGGATATAACGTTTATTCCTTAATAACTCTTTTCTAAGCACACCGTCTTTTTTGCCTCCAAGCATTGTCTTTATATCAATGTCTAATTGTTTCCCAACTTCGTCTCTTATTTCAGAAATTAATGGAGTTACAGTTCTATTTAATGTAACAGGAGCATCAATTCTATTTTTTAGTGTTCTAACTATTGTTACTATCTTGTTTGTAGCTGTTTTTAAGATCTCTGGGCTAAAAACATTTGATTCTAATGCATTCTTATATTTTGGCTTTTCTTTTGCCTCAGAAACAGTTTCTTCGGCTATTAAACCTTTTTCTTCTGTAACGTCTTTACTAAAGTCTTTGTCTAATACTCTTCTTGATGCAGCAATTGCTCTTAATGGTAATTGTTTATTTATATAAGCCGCTAAAGGCACTCCTGTTTCAGGCTTATAACTTCTAATAAGATAGAAAAGGCCACCGTCCCCAGTTTCTATTTCGCTTGTTAACAATTCTCTATCAAAACCAGGAGCGTCCATTCTTTTATTTACTAATTTTTTAGTAATAGGTTTAAATAGATCTATAATCTCTTGAGCTCCATTTACTCCTTTTTCTTCATATATTCTTTGAACTTTATCAGAAGATATAGAGCCTCTTTCATTTTTTATTATTTCTTTATCTGCTTCTTCTTCTGTAACTTCTTTTTTAATTGTTGGTTTTGGCGCTTCTTCAGGCATTAATTTTGCTTTTGCTAAATCTGCCTCAAATATTTCAAGTCTACTTTCATAGTCTTCATAATCAATTTCTCCTTTATCTAATTGATCTTCTAAATTATCTATCTTTTTTTGGACCTCAGCAACTTTTGCTTTTGACGCTTTAAATCCAGTAGCGGGAGTTTCTTCCGCAGCTTTATCTTCTGTATCAGAATTAATAAATCTTATATTTTGACCGGACTTAGTTCTTTTAGCCCCGGCTTTCTGACTATATGCTTTTATTGTATCAAATAAAGCTTTCCCGGAATCCGTGCTAATATTTTTAATATCATATGTTGAAGATGTTCCAAACGCTCCTTTAGTTATTTTATTAACTACTTTGGATATTTGGGTAAATACATCGTCATTTGGTATTTTTCCATCACTAAAAGAATCTGAAAGGGCATTAAATACTTCTTCCCCATAAGCTTTGTACTCAGGCTTGTAAGCTTTCATTCTTTCTTCTACTGCCGCATAAAGTGATGGCTGTGCTGTTTTTAAATATTCAAGTAATTTTATACCGTTTTTATTTGCCTCCTCTTGATTGCCTTGAAAAGCTTTAGACAGTACAGTATGCAATACCTCATGTGATCCAGTACTTGTATGCCCGTTTTTAATAGCGTTTGGTTTATATACTACCAATGTATTATCATCTATATTAAACCCATTTGTTTTTCCATTTTTAAAATCTTTTAATTCTTCTTCATCTATAAATTTACCATATTTTTCTAATAATTCTTTTTCGCTATTTATTGTTTCAATTTTTATATTTAGCCCTAATTCTGTTGAAAAATCATTAGCAGCTTGAATATCCCTATCTAATTGTTTGCCAATTTCTTCTCCAGCATACAATTCTCTAGCTTTACTATCAACCTCTTTATTAGATAATTGATCCATAGTAGCGTCTTGGTTTAATTCTAACAATGCTAAATCATTATATCTTTGTTTTTCTTCTGATGATAATTTATCAAATCCAGCCAGTTTTTCAAGATAAGTTTTTCTAGTTAATCTTCTTTTATATAAATTATAACCAGCTGTAGCTTCAAATGTAATTCTTTTTTGAGCATTTTCTTTTTTATTTTTGCCAGTTAATTGCTTGTCGGTAAGCATTGCTTCTCTTGCGGCAAATACTTCATTGTATTGCTTTTGATAATATTCTTTTAATGATCTTAATTGAGCATCATCAATTCCAACTGTTTTACTAGCTTCATTCCAATCTCTTGTTATTTTTCTTAATTTCTGATTAAAATCACCTACTTTTTTTGCATCCTCCATAGAAAAATCTTTGCCTAATCTATCTAATATACGAAGATCATCTCCGTCCATTTGATCAATAAGATCTTCTACAGCCTTTTTAATAGGCGGTTGTAATTTTAATTTATTAAGTTCTCTTTTTGTTAGTCCTGTAATATCATCTAAACCAGTAAGTTTTTTTATTTCATCAAGTTTTTTATTTCTTGCTTTAAATTCCTCTTTTGTGGCAAGTTCGCTAATAACACTTTTCGTAATATTATTACTTATTGTTCCAGCTCCTCCCATTGCAGAGAATCCAGGACCCATAAATGCTCCTCCAGCCATTGCATCTGGAACACCGTCAAAATAGTTTTTATCTTGTCCTAATAAATGAATATCTCCAAAGTTATTAGCTAATTGAGTTAGGCCCTCTGTCCACGATTCAACACCGGCAGATTTACCCATTTCTTTACCAATAACTTTTAACTGGCGTTTGATTTCTTGAGGAGGTATAGCTCTAAGTATATTATCAGTTTGTTTTATAATACCTAAGGTACCATACTTTTCTAATAATACCTCTGCAGCACCGGCTAACACTTGAGATGTTAACTTTGTTCCTTCTGATATATTCAATGTTTTTTTATCCGAGGCAATTTGCTTTTGCACATCGGCCATATCTTCTGCGGCAACTAATCCTTTATTAATTTGATCAGCATTATATTGCAATCTACTAAGAGCTGATTCCTGCAAACTAGCAATTTCATATTGTTTTGAACCATAACCACTAAGAAAAAATAATGGCAATGCTGCTTCTCCTGTAACGGCCATAGCCATAGACGAAGGCATTTGAGTTAAAATCCCAGCTCCCCATCTGCCAAGATCTTTCATGCTCTTTATATCCTTAATTTGTAAATCACGTTGGTAAGATTCTAATTCTTTGCTAGCCGCTTTTTGCTCACCATATATAGGATCTAATAAAGTTTCTTTAAGTATACTTTTATTTCTTGTATATGTTTCACCAAATGAATCTCCATTGGCTACCGATTGAGCAAGTGCCAATTCAAAAGCCTTTGTACTAATACGTATATCCTCAGCCGCACCTGCTAAAGCTAGTCCAGTTTGCTTTAAAAATGTACCAGTTTGGTTTAATCTACTATAATCTTTTGATGCTGCTTCTGATACTGCTTTAATATTATTGAAATCTCTATTAAGTGTTAATGCTTCTTTATTATATGCATTTGATCTATTTTGTAATGCTAAATATTCTTTTTGAATTTCATCATATTCTTGTTTAGTAGGAGGCGTTTTTTGGAATTTAGCTATTTTTTCACTAAGAGCTTTACCCGCTTTATCTAATTCATCACTTTCTACCGATAGTTTTACTTTTCCTTCTATGGCTTTATCCTCACGCTCCGATTCTAGGGCGAGCAACATTGTCCGTTGTTCTTGAGGAGCATCAGACATTAATTCCGCTGATTTACTATCTCTATAATTATTGTTTTTTTCCTTAATAAACTTTTCTAATTTTACCTCACTAGGCAACGGTATTTGACCTGTCTTTTTCCAATATTCATATAAATTATATTTTTCTGGACTATCAAAATCTTTTTTAGTTGGCTTTACTGCATCAATGTATTTTCTTTGTGATGCAGACATATAGCCACTATTTGCTCTTAAACGGCTTTTTATAGACTCCTCTTTGTTCTTAAACTCGTTTATTAAATCTTCGTTATATTCTTTTACTTTTGTTTCCCAAGGCCTAGTAGGAGCTTGTATTTTTTGTTCAGCGTCTCTTACTAAATTTGGATTTTCTTTTTTAACTTTCTGAATATAGTCTTTATTACCATATTTGCCTATATAGTCATTTAATATTTTTGCACTAGCTATAAGTTCTTCTTTAGATGCGTCTGCCCCTACAACAACCTCTGGTAAATCATACATTCCTGTTGAAATACCGCTTGGATCCACAACATGTTCTAATTGTTGTTTTTTATCCCCTCTAAGTGTAATTCTATTAACTCCAAAAACTTTTTCTTCAGGAGTTAATCCAAATCTAGCTACTCTTTTTTGAAGGTTTTCCGCTACAGTTGTTTCTTCAGCTTTAAGATCTTCCCACGTAACTACCTCATTCCATTTTTTAGCAACAGGTTTTTTCTTCTTAGTTTTATTAATTTCAGAAAATTGATCTTTTGCAGGATTCTCAAACCCAAACGTTTTTTTATAAACATCCTCACCAAACCTTTCGTCAAGTTTAGCGGGTTGCTTTGTTTTTTTAGAAGCAGGCTTGAAACCTTTACTTTTAATATAAGCCGGGAGTTTGTCTTTACCCCCGGCCATTTTAATTAAATCTGCTTCTGTATATATTTTACCGTTTAATTCGTATTCTAGCATATATTTTTTATTTATTTATCAGGGTCTTAAATACTCAATGACCTCTTCCTTCGTGTCAAATTTTCTTAATAAATTACCACCAGATGTAGATACTCTAAAATTTTTGCGATCATAACTTACTTTTTTGCCGTTAAAGTTAATATCCTTAATATCCCCAAGTTCAATATCTTTTATTGTTTTTAATACCCCTTGCCATTCTGCTTCCTTTTCAGCCGCTTTTTTATCTTCAGTAGTAGTTCCTTTTTGCTTAGTGTCAAATTCTTTCAATGCCATTTCATCTAATTGATAATATGTATTATTTTTTTTGTCAAATCTAATGTTATTATCACGCATAATATCAGCTCTATATCCATCTATTATATATTTTGAGAGCATGTCTACTTGATCTTTAGTATTCATTTTAACAAATTCTTTAGCCGCTTCCGTTCCAGCTCCCCAAGCTCCAATCTTCCTGCCGAATCCTCTCAGCTTATTCATGTCTCCTAATTCCGTTGCAAGTAATCCCTCAATCGTTACATTTACTTGTTTTGTTAATAATTTATCAACAATAGTCATATCAATTTCTCGCTTTGGAACTTTTACAGTGGCTTCGCTTGTGGATATACCGGCATTTCCTTCAGCTTTAACGTACTGAGGGCTTTTAAAGAATGACTCTTGTAGTTGATCTTTATTATCGTAAATGCCCGCCGTTTGCAAATCCTTTTCTTTTTTAGCATCGGGTACAATAACATAAAATTCTCCTGTTTTTTCACCATCTACTTTTTGATTATATATAATATTATATGTGCCGTCGTTGTTAGCTTGTATTGCATCACTATTTTTATCAATAAAAGTTTGTAATGTATTTTTATCACTTATAATATTTGGATTTACTCCGCGAATATAATTTTCCAGTTCCTCTTTACTTATATTTTGAGTACTCATATTAATACTCATGCCAGTTTCTTCTAATTTATCAAGATCATATATAAGATCTGCATTAACTAGTCCAGAGGATCCTTTAGTACTAATAACGGCTCTTTGCAAACGAGAAATGTCATCATCTCCTATATATTCTATATTTTGTGCGTTAGTTTTCCCAATGTCGCCGTTGGCAATAGCCTGCATTTGCGATGCTCCACCACCCACCATTTTATTTAAATCACTCCAATATTTGTCAAAATTTTCAGTAAATTTTGCAGCTTCCTCCGCTTCCCCTGTTTTAAGGACTTCAAATGTTGCTTTTTCTCTATATACGCCTTTTTTAGTTTCTCCTTTAAAACGAAGATCTACTAGCACTTTTCCAATATTTGGCTTTACCCCTGCTTTGTCAAGAGAAGCACCAGTTTTAGAGGCGTCCTCGCTAGCCCTAGCAGTATTTTCAGAATAAAATTTCTGTCTACTAATCGTTAATTCTCTATTTTCTTTTGCTTTTCTTTCAGCTTCTAATCTTTCTTCTTTTTCCTTTGCCTCTCTTTCTTTTTTAGCGGTTTTATAACTTTCAACAAAAGACTGTCCTATACCAGCAAAGCCTGTCGCCCAAGCCATTGCGGATTCGTCTTTTATTATTGTTGGATTATCGTATGCACTCATATTTATATTTTTTAATTAAGAAACTGTACCACTATCATTTACGGCCCATGTGTCCTTGGCTACTCCTTTTTTCCGGCGCCTCCCGCAGCGGCCCCCGCAATGCTGCCAACAGCACTAAAAGCTTGTCCCCATGCGGCTCCCTGAGCGGCTTGAGCAGACGCTTGATTTTGCATTGCCTGAGTTAAGGCTCCTGCTTCTCTCCCTAAATCAGCATTAGTTCTATCTTCACGTGCTGCAAACATAAATTGTTTTCCAGCAGCCTCAGCAGCTTGAACTCTTTGCGCTTCGCTTATTTGTAATGATTGCAATCTTTGTTGCTCTGCCATCTTCATTTGATTACGCTCCATTTCACCTTGAGCACGTAATTTTTCATTTGCCGCCTCTTGTTGTTCAATATTTGCGGCAATGCCTTTTTTGCTTTGTAATGCAGCCTGTGCCAATGCAGTTGCTCCACCCGCGCTTGCTCCAGTTGCTCTCAATGTATCTAACGTATTTGCTAATGCCATATCCGCTTGCTCAAATTCCATTTCTGCGGCCCGTGTAGCAACCCCTAAATTTGCATAAGGATTATTTATCATTCCCGATAAATCCTTCGCTAATCCACTCACGTCCACTGTTGTTGCATAAGGATTAGTTATAGCTTGTCTTGCCGCTTTAATTGCATCCATTTCTGCCTTCGCGCGTCTTGCATCATTACGCGCTCCTTTGGCTGCTTGACCAGCCTGATGAGCTCCTACGGCTCCTCCTATTATTGACACTCCTGCCCCTACTGCTGCTGCTACTGCCATATTATATTAATTTTTTTGAAATTTCATACGATGGTTTTTCATCCACTGTATACCCTAATTTTTTGTGCATATCTATTAATCCCGTGTTTCTACCAACACTTAATATTATATTCTTATCAACACTCAATGCCACATCCTCTAAACTGAGTATTAACATCTCCAATGCTTCTTTCCTATCCGCTTCCCTATAATCTTGGTTTGATATAATCCATTCCATCCAAGCTACCTTAGAATTTGTTAAATATAAAAAACCTGATACTATTGGTATATCACCTTTGCAAACAATTAAACCGCCTGTTCCATTTAGTGGCAGCAGGTCTTTATTCATTTGTGGCCAATTCCATTTAGTCCACCATTCTTGTAATGTGTCCCAATCTGATTCTTGTAATGCTCTTACTGTTAATTCCATTTTATTTAATTTAATTACTTAATGATTCTACAAATGTTGATGATACCGCGAATAAATTAGCGGGTTTTGTAAATACTACACCGGCTTGATTTACATCAGGAAAAGTAAATGTTCCTACAGCATAGAAACCGGCAAGGCCAGACATAGACTGTCCATATACAACCGTGCCTTCTGATGGAGGTGTAACATTTATAAGCGTACCAAAATATTTATTTTCTTTTGGTTTAAAATTGTTTAAAAATAATTGATTTTCTAATCCGGCTAAATTTATAACAGCCGATGCTGAAGTTATCGGGACTCCATTATTTGCGTCTGTATAGATTTCAGTTAATGACCACCCCGGCGATCCTTCATAATTTATTGTTTGGAATGTTTTAGAATACGATGGATTTGGATTCATTACAAAAGTAACGGTGGATACATATTGTGATCCATAAAAGTTACAATAAGGCACATTGGTAGAATAATGTTTCCATAAATTACCGTTTTGTGCCGTGTAGTAATTACCTAATAAACTAAATCCCGCATCTGGTTTAAATGAAAAAGTACTAGTCCATCCAAGTGAATCTTCATCAAAGGCTAATGTTTGATAGTATTCTTCTATATCTTCTTCTACACCGCCAATAGGCCTTCTAACACCCGCAAAAAGAGTTTCTTGTAAAGATAGTACATATTGCTTATTATGCATATCCCAGGAGCCTATAACAACTCCATTTGAATTAATTCTACCTAAACTATCTCTAAAATAATCTAACATACCATACCCTGATATTTCTGTAATACCATCTTGAGATAATCGTAACACAGCATTTTTAGGTCTGTCTACAAAATATTTTCTATAACCATAAACCGCAAAACTTTCAGGATTGGTGCCTATTCCATAGTTACCCGCGTAACCTTGCATTTGCCCTATAACCGTATTAGACGATGTAGTTAAAGGTTCTCCCTCCGCAGAATACACCGCAGTCTTATCTATTAATGCTCTAGTTACTTTTAACTCTTGAAATATTATTAAATTCGTATCTTCCGCGTATAATTTTTGTATTGAACCTTGTGCAGGATCCATTGACCTAGTTATATCTTCCGCTACAGAAAATTGGTTAGTATTGTTTATACCTGTTCTAGAATTAAATATTCCAGAATAAATTAAAGAACTAACTCTGCTTTGTCTATTTGGAGTATCTTCAACAATATAAGCTCTAACACCTAAATCTGTAGATACATTATTGTAACCACCTCTAATTCTAGATTCTTCAATATACCAGTCTTGATAACTATCAGTTGGGTCTGCAATATATTGCGTTGCTCCTGGTATATGATTAAAATTAGTTATAGCCCCAAATGATACTGGGACGGCCGGAATGGTTGTTTCGTCAAAAGAAGCAGAGGTTATTGGATTATCCAAATATACTCTAAACACGCTGCCCCCCATGTCTTTCCATCCTAATATTATAAACGTATAAGTAATCCCTGCTAATGTATAAGATAACTTTTGTCCGGCTCCTATAAAAGTAGGTATCACATTAGTTGTAAAAAAACTATTTCCAGTTGTAAAATCATAATCAGCCAATGCTGCAGGAGCCGTTGCTGGTCCTACTGGCTGTATTGATTTTATTTTTTTTAACCAATACGAATTGAAATATTTAATCTCTAATGTTGCTGCCATAATTAATAATCACTTATTTTTTTAAATTACTACAATATCGGACAGGTTACTGGGCTTCCGGTATATGTAATTATCCCCCCGTCTGTAATTGATCCCATCGCTGATAAGCTTGATTGTCTAACAACTGGATAAGTACCTCCATTGCCAAAGCTTTTTGCATATTGCCCAGGTTGTATTATGCCTCCAATTATAGTAACTCCATTTCCGTGTAGCCCATTCCACCTAATTGGAAAAGTAGAAGTATTCTGTATTGTCCATTCATAACAATCCTCAGGAATATATGCATCAGGATCACCTATAGTGCAGTTATAACTATCCGATACAACTTCAAATTCGTTTGAACTTGTAAATTCACCTTCTATAATAAAATCCACATAAATAGTTCTATTTGACTCAACGCCGTCTAGAGTAGTATAAATATATCCTTTAAAAAATAACGCGTAGGCGGGTTCCATTTCTCCTGCAATAAGTCCTTTAGCAATTGATCTATTAGTAAAGTATCCATTGCCATTGTAAAGACCAGAAGGCCCAAACGGATAGAAATTAACAAGCACCGGCATAGTACCTTGGCCATACGAATAAATATCTTCACCTTCAAAAACATTCCCCGTATTTAATTGAACAAATTTGTATATTGAAACTGTACTATCTAATATTTTTTCTCCTTCTCTTAAATATTTCCAAAAATTTACATACCCAGACGCAAATACTGTATAAACAAAAGGTTCTTCTTGAACAAGGCTATTAGCAACACTTTGCCAATCAGAACAACCCGTTAAAAATGGAGAAGCAATAACAACATCTCTAGTAGTAAACAAAGAACCTGGAATAGGAAATGCAACACCCGTAGAAAATGTAGAATCCTGTAATTTCATTGTAAGAAAATAATCTCCAGAAGGTATTTCATTTGTAATAATCCCAACATTACCTTGTAAATTATCTATATTAAAATAAGATGGCCCATCATTAGCAGACAATGTCCAATAAAGGTCCGCTAAATAATTTGTTGAATTAGTGCTAAAATTTCCATTTTTACCTATACCATCAATAAATGGGCCAGGTAACGGATCATTTGTTAAGTTATAAACTATATTATCGCTAGGCGGATTTAATATTACTGGCTCAACATTTGTTATTTTTAATCCACTTGCCTGAGTGCTTAATATGGGATTATAGACTACGCCTGAAACTGTATGGGTAATATTAAATGTAAATATAAATGTACCAATACCAGATAATGTTGGGAATGCTCCATCTACATTAGTGCCATAATAATAATCACTTTGGGTTATTTTTATTTTGTATTTACGATAAGTTGGACTAAGTGGGTCTGTATCTCTTATTAGTGCAAATTTACTAGAAACATTTGTGCCTACTATATCCACAACGGACATAACAACACTATCTATATTAAATACCTCAACTCCAAAAGCGTTTTTAAAATAAAACCATTCCGTTATAAATGGAGATGTTTGTGTGCCTTCATTAGGATCAGATCCTAAATAATTCTGATTTTCTCTATATATAAAATCTAAATCTGAAAAGCTTACAATAATATCAGATCCAGTTAATACATCTATATTTAAATCTGAAATATATCCAGTAGTTGATGTTTCCCAAAATAAGTCTATTAAAGAAGTATCAGGGTCAGTTTCAAATACCCCTAAATAAGGAGTCATACTTCCTGCGGTTACCCCAACTCTATTAGACGTTGATACCCTATTGATTAATGGATCTGTGTCAAATTGATAAAGATTATTAGGGGCACTCCCTGTTGATGAAAAATTTAAATCATCTGATGGAGCAATAGTGTTAACAACATTAGATACTGTTCCCGGAAAATATTGTCTATTTGAAGCAGAAACCATATTTTCAACTCTTGGCCATAATTGTGCACTACTTCTATATTGTCTTTGATTAGGGCCAACTTCAGATAAATCTCGTGGTACTTTGTTTATATTATCATTTATAGAAACAAAATGACATGTAGTATCATCCTCTCCGCTAATTAATGGCGGAGTTTGAGATGGATAACCAGCCAACATTCCAGGCACATAAACATTATAATAGTCTTGCTCCTGTTGTTTTACAACTACTTTATATGAGTACCATCCTAATTCGTTTATTGAATATGAAAATTTTATATCAGGAAATGTTGGTCCACTTAATGGATTAAAATTGTATATTTCACTTATAGCGCCATCGGCGGTTAATGAGCCCGCAGAGGCGGTCAATACTTTTACGTAGTCTTTATATTTACCTTTTAAGTAATTACCTACTGTAGGCCTATTTAATTGGGGTGCTCCAATTGTTTGTAATGTATACGTATAAGTATATGGGCCTGCGTTATTAACAGTTCCCGCTGTTATTTCAAATCCAGCTTGACTATTAGGAATTATTCCAGAAACTGTAGCATATAAACCTGGAGTACCTGCTGCTTCATTTCTAACTGAATTTATAGTTTCATTAAATATAACCACTAATTCGTCTCCAAACCAACCTCTAACATCTGTTGCCCAGTTTTGACTTTTATAAGGTATAAACACAGATGATCCTCCATATACGGTATCTCCGTTTTCTATAAAAGGTGCCGCGGATGATAGTATTACTGATGATTGTCTACCAAATTTATCGCTTAAAACAATACCTACTTGGTATGTTCTATTTTGTTTTAAATTATGATTAGGGTATTCTACCCAACTTACAAAAGGGGTATAGTCATTACCTTTTTCAACTAGGGAAACATTATAATTTAAAGTTGCGGGAGGCGTATTTTGATTAATAAAATTACCATATATAATTCTATTACCTACGCTTTCTTGCCCTAATGCTCTTATTGGTATTTTGTCATATACCCTAAGAGTTTCGTTTTCTGCTAATGTTTTCTTTGGTTTTTGCGATTGATATTTATATGTATATATATTTGTATTAGCGGATACTTGTTGTAATTTAGATACTAATATTGTATCTACTACTTTAATTGCTAATGAGTCTGATTCTTTATATAATATATCAATACTTTTTATTTTATACGATGTGGCTATATTAGCCCCTGTATCCGGCAATTCTATTATTAATTTAACTTCATTAACAGAATTTTCCATCCACTCCAACACGGTTGATCTATATGCTGCATCTTCATCTCCATTTATAAAATAACCTTTTTGATTTGGTATAAAGGTTGGCTGCGTAAATGGAGCTATTAATGAATATTCGTTATCGTCAAATTTAAATCTATAACTAAATCTTACAAATTTATCTTCTAAAAAATTATCGTTCCCACTAATATTTGATACGGTATCAGCAGTGCCCATAGTGCATTTATAAAATTGCACCGTATCAGTAATTGTCCATACTCCCGTTATATATACGGACGAGGTGGTTCCATTATCAAAAATTTTAGTAATTACCACATTGTCTGATTGGCCTATTCCATCTGGTTGACTAATTATTTGATCACCGACTGTTATATTATAAGCAGTAATATCAGAATTATCAATAGTAACAACTGTAAATCCGCCTGGCCCCGTTACAGAATTAGTAGCATCTAAATCAACATCAACAGGCGGTGATATTGAATATAAAGAAGGAGCCTTGAAAGGAGCATATTTTGCAACTGCTATTTGTTCCGCATTTGTATAATAAGGATTACCTGATTCTACAGAATTTGATATAGCGGTATCAACATTTATTTTTCTTGGTTGGTTTCTATTATCAGTCCAGAATAATAAATTTTCAACTAGGTTGACACCTGTGATTAAATTAGTTGTTGAAAAATTTAAAAATGTTCCTGAGACTAATGTTAAATATGGATTACCATTATTAGTTGGATCATAAACGGTGATTTTCATTTGCCTGCCGCTACCTGGAGGATTTATTAATGATGGCGATGTGTCAACATAATCTGTTAAAAATTGAAATATTCTATTTCGCTCATTATCAACTACATACCCTATACATACTAAATCGGTATTGGATTCAAATGGAGCACTGCCACTAGATGTTGGCTTTAGTAAAAGCTCATTGCCTAATATATTTTGTAATGACCCTACATTCTTGTCCTCAGATTTACCAACAGATATATTTAAAGCATCTCGATATTCGCCTTCTCCTAAAATACGATTATCAAAATCCTTATTCATTTTACCTTTTAAAAAACTATTTTTTGATTCTGCCATTTTTTAATGTTTAATCCATTTAGATTTACCTCTGAATACTTGGGTTATCTCTTCTAATTTAATATTTGAAAGTCTTATTTTAGCATTTCTTAATTTTGCTGATTTATCTTGTTGCAATCTTCTAACAACATATTCTGTTGATGTTGAACGATGGGCCATAATAGCATGTAAAATATAAGCATACATAGCGTCTTCAGCCATCTTTGGTATTCTAGAATCTAAATCATAAGCTAATCCATCTGATATATATTCTAATACAATTAATTTACCTACTAAATTACTGCTAAAAGATATTTTATTTTCTCTATCATTTATAGAAAAATATCCATTTATATTAGCATATTGAGGGTCAGCTCCAAACAATCTGCCATAAAATCTATCTTGAACCCAGTTATCATCATTATACCAATTATTATTCAAGTTGTCAAACTCATTAATCTGAACAAGTATATTATTCTTATCCCATCTTTCTTCTGTTAAAGAATCCCCCTGTATATTTGCATCAAAGTTATCCTGTATTGGTATTCCCCTTTGATCTTGTATTGGATTTTCATATGGGTTTGTAGTTAACGCATTCACGGGGTATATAGGATGCTTAACGCCATGGTGATCTATCCAGGACATTTTTACGTAGTTAACATAGTCTTGCGGTATTACTACGCTTAGACTAGGCGGTATATTTAACTCCTGAGATTTAATGCTTTTTAATGTGTCATAACTAAATTCCTGCATTCCACGCTTTGCATGGAATATAACATCAGTTCTTTTTGCTGCACCTATCAGTTTACCAGTACCTACATAAGCAACCATAAAATTGTTTATAATATCATTTAAGGAGATATAAGAGTAGCTGCCATAGTTTTCCTCTACAGCAGTGCCAAAAGCGTCATTATCGCCATAATTACCACCATCTAATATTTTTAATTGTACTACTACATAAGTGCCTACTGCTAATGGCGTATCAGGAGTTATAGTATTATTTACTACTGTATATTCTAATATATATTCATCAAATGACCCTGGCAATCCGGTAGGGCTAGTATATAACTTAAAATTATTTAAAGCATAATTAATCTCATTTGGATCCCAACTTCCAAAAACTAAATCAGTATTAAATGTAGTTGTAAATTCAGTTGTTCCTAATTGAGCTATAAAACCTTGCGCTCCCTCGTAATACTGTCTATTTGTTTCGGTAATTAAACCATTATTAGGTGTTGGCATTTTTTATTAACTTTTTGAATTAATATTTTCCATCTGCACTTGTTGTGCTGCGGCTTGTACTATTTGTGGGTCTTTAATAACTATACCTGAATAAAGTAATATTCTAGTTATTATGTTTACTTGTTCTATTGGATGTAATTCAAAGTCCTGTGAACCTGTTGAAGTATATATATATTGGTATCCTGCTCCTGTTGTAAAATTCCATACAGGATCTAATGGTTTTCTTATATATGTGCAGGATATATTATTTGTAATAGTATTTGGAGATACTGTTATTTGTAAATTTTTAAATGTATAAACCGGCCAATAAGTGGATGGTTTTGTTATTGGTGAAAGATTAAGTTCTAATAGTTCATTTGGTTGAACATATTGAACTTCTTTTTCATCATTATATATAACGGTTCCTAATTTATAAAATTCATAAGGGGATGTTAGTGTAGGTAAATTAAATTTCCCACTAGAATAAGTGCAATTTCCAATTTCTTGGAATATTGAAATCCTTTGTTCTAAATTCTTTATACGATCACTATATTCGCTATCATTGCCAGGCACTCTAAGTTGCTGGTTAAGGTCATCGAAATATTCATTAAATATTTCAAGTTGTACTTGAGCCGCTGTTCTATTGAATTCATCTGGAGTTAGATATCCTCTTTGTTCTTTATTAATAATTAATAAAACGGTTCTATAAACCGTATTTACATTTACCGCCATACTATATATTTATTATAATATTAAGGCGGTAACCAAAGCCACCGCCTATATATTAATATTACGTATTATTTTAATTTTTTCTCTATAGACTTAAAGATTTCTATACCTTCATCTGTTTTGAAAAATGCCGCCATAGCTGAGTATGGGTTTTCATCAAAAGGCACCGTCATTAACTTTCTATTATTTTCACCCCAATGGAATGTTCTGTTGTCAGGTGATAATGTTATAATGTTTGCTTCTACGGCTCTAATAGCTATATTCCTAAGATGTACATTATCATCATTTGCTAACTCTATAAATAAAGCAGGGTTATTTCTTGCTAATAATAATAAGTCTCTTTTTATTTCTTTAGAACTCATTTTATTCACTCTAGATCCAACCTCTACTCTAACAATAGATTCTGCTTGATCAATATCCATTTCTAAAGCGGCGTTCAATGCTAACACTTCTAATTCAATATCTTCTAATTCATCCTCAGCTTCTACTGTTGGATCAAACTCTGTATATCGGACATTTAATCCTGGATGGTAAATTGATAATAATTTTTGTAGGTTTTGCTTTTCTTTTGGTACATTTAATATTCCATTATCAAATACAATATGGCCTAAAGTAGCAGCTCCTTTTTGTTGTGACACTAATGGAGAGTTTTGATTAGTCGCATATCTTAATTCTTCTTGCTCCCCTGTTTCTTTATTAAACCATAATAAAGGATACCTCAGCGAATGCCTACTTTGTAAAGTATAAGTTAAAGGGGAATAACCATCAGCTATAATATAAGTTCTGTCCTTTATTACCCAGGTATCTTTTAATGATTTTTGTTTTGTTTCTTTAGGTACAATTGTTTCTTCCACAGTAATTGTATCTACATCAAATTCATTTGATTGTAATTCTTTTTTTGTTGTTTGTCTTGTTGCCATAATATAATATAATTTAATAAATTTTTAAAAGGTAATAATTACCCCTGCTAATTTAACAGGGGTAATATCACCATGGTTGTTATGTAGAAGCAGTAAATAACACAAAGTTATTAGCTCCTTGAGTAACTAAACATCTTTCAGATAAGAAGTGTACTTGCATTGCATCAAGATCAGAAGTATAAGCACCTCCAACAGATCCAGTAATCCAAGTTTTCATTCTTCTATCGTCAGCTTGATTAGCTCTATAACGAACATGTAAGAATGGTCTACGGATATTAGTACCTAATTGTTGATCATATACAGTTGATGTACCAGCAGGAACAAGTAATCCATCAATAGACGAAGTATTCATACCTCCACGAGTAGATGCGTCATTTAAGTATTTCCAGTCTGTTTTGTAGAAATCATAAGATCCACGACGGAAACCAGAAAATCCTAAATTCAATGCCATTTGCTCAGAGTTCTCAAATAAACCGTAGGCTACACCTCCAGCTGCCCCAGAAGATAAAGAAGCAAGCATATCATCAAAGTCAAGAGAAGTTGCGCGGTTTAGGAATAACATGTTTTCCTCAATAGCTCCCTGAGTATCCAATCCTTTTAAGATTGAATCAAAATCATTAAGACCTGAAGCTGCTGTAAAGTTGTTTACAATATTACCTCTTTCTCTAACAGCAGAGAAAAGACCTTGTGTACCTTTGTAAGTAACGCCTGTAGCAGGAGTTAAAGTCGATACACCTGAACTAGCTGCTGATAATTCTCCTTCAATTACACTCATCTCTAAGTAATCTTCAAAACGTAATCTTGTTTCAGATTCTGCTTTTAAATACCATAAATATCCAGAAGCTCCATCTTCAGTAGCAACTTCTACCCATCCAATTTGAGCAGTATCAGATCCATTGATTTCATATTTTTCTCTAACAATAATTGGTGAATTACTGTATTGAGTAAATGAAGGAGTAACCGATTTTAAAGAGGAGTCTGTACTTCCTTTTATAAATTCAGAACCATAAACAAATATTTTAAGATTTGTATTAGAAGCGCTCCATACTACTGCCCCAGAAAACAAACTAGCTTGAGTGTAAGGGTAAACTGTAAGAGTAGCCGTAGTACCCACCGTAGTAGAAGCACTAACAAGAACTTTTAATTCTTGCCCAGTAGTAGGATTCATAACTACTAAAGTTTGACCTGGAGAAACAACGTTTTGAACAAAGTTAATACCAGTTCCACCAACTGTAAATGTTAAAGTAGTAGCTGTAGCTGAAGTTACGTTATTATAAGCAATATGCAATCTGTTTTGTTCAGACCAAACAACTTGATCAGAAGACATTGGCATCTCAGCTCCTACCATACGTAAGAAACCAGATAAAGTTCTATTACCATAACGCTCAATTTCTTGCTCGTAGATTTCTGGTAAATATTGTTGCGCAAAGTCATTACCACTACCATTTGTAAAGTTTAAGTAGTTTGTTTCTAATGCTTGCTGTTTTTGTGACGGTTTAATAGAACCAAAATTAGTCCCTGTAACCGAGTTAATCATGTTTGACATAATCGTTTAATTTTTAATTGTTAAAATTTTTTTGTTTGGATCCTTAGTTTCGAGGAATCCTGGCCACTTATAGATTTGACTCTAAGTCCATTAATGAATGGCTCACCAGCAGTTCTGGGGGCGTCCATACTTGGATTTTTGGAATTACTAATAACTTGTTTAACAGCATCAGCTTTTCCTTGTTCATAAAAATGAGCGGCTATTTTGTCAGCATTCATTGCTGAATACAAAGCCTTGTGATAACCCGGCACATCTGCTACATTACCTTCTTTGTCCAGAAACTTTCCGATGAAGGTTTGTATATTTGATTGAGTTTCGGCAACTTGATTTGGATTTTGAACATTATATCTAAATCTTTTTTCACCTAAGTTGTATTCAAAACCTTTGAATTCGTTGTTGAAAAGACTAGACGTTTGTTTTTTAAACGCATCTTGTTGTTGAGCCACTTTGTTTTGCTCGTTATTATATCTGTTAAAAAAATCAACAGCTTTTTGTTGTTCTGCATTAACCCCAGGCCTTGCCTTGATTTCTGCATAATACTTTTTCTTTGCATCCTCTAAAAAATTCCTAGCTTTAGAAATCTCATCTTTAAAGGCTAATTTCTTTAATTTAATTTCTCTTTCGTCGTCAATATCTTCGTCAAAAAAGAATTTGTCTTCTAATAAGAATTCTACTTCCTCAGCATCTAAATGTGGCTTTGTGCTCTTATAGTATTCTTTTAATAAAGCAACATTATTTATATTTGAGTAATCAGCATTTAACCTAACATAATCCTCAATTGTTCCACCAGTCTCTTGCATAAAAGAAACTAGTTTCTCTATATTTTCTGGTAGTTCTGTATTATTCTTTGTTTGCTCTTGAGTATGAAATTGTAGTTCTTCTTTAATATCTGCAACTTCTTGTTTTATTTCTTGTTCGAGGATTTCTTCAATAACATTTTCAGCGGCCCCTTGGTTTCCTTCGACCACTTCTTGCAATCCCACTTCGGGCTGTTTATCGCGTAACACGCTTTCATTTGTTCCTTGCTCTTGAATGGCATTTGTTTCTTCTTTAGGGATTACTACTTTTATTGGATCCTCTTGCTTCTGTGTTAAATCAACCTTAATAGGTTCATCTGTTTTGGTTAGTTTTTTTACCGAAGGTTTCTTTGCTTTTATTTTAAATTCTCCTTCTTGTTTTACTTCTTGTGACATAATATGATAATATAAAATTGGTTAATAAGTTTATTCCATTTGTAACATGCCACCTAAATCCTCCATTAAATTTTGTGCGTTACTTTGAAAATCTTTTGGTAAAGAATCGTTCTTGCGCTGATCTATTAATTCTGATTGCTGCGTGGCCTGTATCTTAGTTCTTTCGTCTTTTCTATCTTCTAACTGATTGAACTTATTTGTGTCTGCTTGAACCTTTAATTGCGCTAATTGCATATCATAATTAAACTGTTCAGACATTAATTGTTTTTTAATTTGAGCCTCTGTTTGTAATTTTTGTATTTCAAATTGAGATTTAGCTTGCTCTATTTGTATTTGCGTTTGAGCTAAAGCTTCTTGTTTTTGCACTTCAAACATTGCAGCTTTCTCAGCATTTTGTGAATTAGCATCTGCTTGCGCTTGTATATTAGCTAATTGCTGTTGTTGCAACTGCTCTTGCTTTCTTTTTCTTTTTAACTTTAATAACTGATTTGCTAATTTAAGATTTCTAACTTGTCTTATATCTATTGCATCTTCTAAATCAATTCCTTGGTTTTGTAAAGAAACTTGTATGTTTTGTTCTAATTGCTGTTTTTCTTCTTCATCAGGTTCAATTTCTAAGAAAATACCAAAATCGTGTAAATTCAGTTTTTCCATTTCTCTTAAAACATCAACATTATAAGTTGATATACTTTGTTTTAATGAGTTTGCTGTTAATGGATTATTTAAACAATCTGCTATTCTTAAAGATATATTTTCACAAATTTTAGTAGTTAAATATATACTTGCATCTTTTATATGGCGAGTAGCCACATTAGAAGCGTTTGCTGCTATTTTTTGTAATCCTACCAAAGCATTAGAATCAGGTTTACTACCATCAACAGCTTCATTAAGACCTGTAACATCTCTAATCATCTGTAAGTAATACTGATAAGTTTGTATTAAACTTTGTATTTTACCTTGACCACTTGATGTTGTTAATTCTTGAATAGGCACTTTGCCTCTATTTATATCTCCGTCTTGTGTTAAAGATCTACCCACAATACTACCAGTTTGGAAATACATGTTTAATGCTTCCGCCGGATTGTATTTTGTTCCATTACCCAAATCAACTTCCATTAAGCCATCTACATCTAAGAATACACCGTCTGGCACTACTCTTGACATAACTTGCTGAAGTTTTAAGTGAGTTAATTGGATCATGTCCGCAAAAGAAATGCATTTAGTAACAATAGAGTCTATCCTGCCTTTATACATTCTAGGAGCAACTATATTATAATTCATTTTAACCCTTGCAGTATCTGCATATGGACGAGTCATATCATTTGATAACTTCCATTCTAGCATCATATTTGTGCCTATAATTTTAGCGCCAGTATATAATACTTCTATTGTTCTTGATACTCTTTCAAAGTTGTCATTTGGAGGCGGATTAAAAGAATCAGTTTTTTGAATAACTTTTTCTAATCCATTCTCGCTTTGTTTTATTTTGAACACTTGATTCATATAAGTCTTATACTCAAAGTATAATACTTGTACTGTATTCTCGTCATAATTACCCCACCCTTGAATATATTGTCTATTGCCGGGCATTTGTTGTATCTTGAGAAGTTCATCCTCCGATATATATGGGAATTCTTTTTTTAATTCTGGTATTGTTACTGCTTTAACCTCCCCCACATAATAAATATCTTCAAAGTTAGGGTCTTCTGTATATGAATAAACTAAATAAGCAGGATCCACATAATCAACAACAATACCTTCAGATTTATTAAACGACGTTTTAACTGCCGCAATACCAATAGTTGTTAAATCATAATTTAATCTTTTTCTAGTAAGATCATATTTATTAGTTTTTAACACTGTATTTATCGCTTCTTCTTCCGCTATCTCAATAGATTGCTTATAAGAAAGCTGCATATGTAATTCTAATTCATCTAATGTAGCAGGTAAATCAGCCGGGGGAATATTTGATTTTGATATATCTATTCCAAATTCTTGTTTATTGCTGCCTATTAATTCTTTATTAGCCATATCAAATTTTAAGGCTGAAGCGTAATTCATACGCTTTTTTAAAGAATCCGGGTCTTGTGCAAATGCCCTTACGTCGTAAGTTTTTTGTGAAATTCCATTAGCAACTATATCAACAAATTTTGATAATATAGGCACAGGAGTCCAATCTAAATTCAAATAAGATAAATCACCATTAATTGATAACTCATCTTTATATTTTTGCACGGATTGTTCTCCTCTTGCGTATAGTCTTAATCTATTAAAATTATTCCAATGTGTTAAATACCTATTGCCGCTAGTCCTCCCTTGATTAAACCATTCCTGTTCTATAGCTCGAGATACCTGTAATCCATATTCTTCGGAAGCCTTAGTAGCATCATCCACAACCTGACTAGGGAAAGCGCTATTTGGATTTGTGTATATATTCATTTACTTAATAATTTTTGATGTAGTTCCTTGATTATTATATTTCTTAAAACCTAAAGGGACAGACACTATTTCTCTTTTTTCAGTTGGCATATATTTGTTTTTATTACAAGCCATTATTGCTAATCCTGAACTAATAGAAGCATCATGATTAGTTCTTTTATTTATATCAAATCTTGCCCAATCTTCTAACGTATCTTGAAAATACATTGTTCCATAACCCATTTCATTTAAACCCACATAATCTTCTATATAAGTTTCTATTGCTGCTGCGTGAGCTTGTATTATATCCTGTGATGAGTTTGGTATTCCGCCTATCTCTCTTTCTGTTGCGGATAGTTTATTAAATATTCTATCCGGTCTATTCATTGAAAAGCCTCTATAACCTCTCCTTTTAAAATGATATAATAATCTTGGTTTATTATTTTCTGCTAATATTGGCATGCCATAAAATATACACGCCATAAGCACGTCTTCAAAAAAGATCTCAGCCGTTTGAGGCCTTGATATATATTGTAAAAAGAATGTATTAGATGGAGCATCTTCCATTGAGAATTTAGTTAATCCGTGTAAAGCTCCTTTGGATCCTTTACCATCTGTTGTTCCTGATATGTCATAAGGGTCACAACCAAATGCACCAATATGCTCATTACCAGGATATTTCATACTATTCTTTAATATTATTTTATTTTGTAAATGATAAGGAGGAATCCATGATACTAAAAATCTACCATCTTTGTTTGGATAAAATATCACTTTGGTATCTTGTATGCCACCTTCCCATTGAAAATTACCTCTTGTTAATATATTTGAATTTCTTAGATCATTATTATAATCAATTTGCTCATATATTTTTGTAAGATTAAATAGAGATTGTTTTGTTTCGTCTCTAAAAGCGTGTTGTTCTGTTCTTGGAAATTGTCTATAATATTCGTTTAATCCATCAGAATCAGTTTTTAAACCATCAACCTCATTTTGCCAGTGTTCAATAACACCATAATCTATTTCGTTTCCGTCAATTCCTTTGATTGAGGTTTTTGGAGTGTCGAAGACAGGTAAGCCATAAGTATCAATGAATCCCTCGTACGACCATTCCATAGGTATGAACAAACTATATAATCCTGAATTAGTCTGGCCATTGCGGTTTCTTTTCGTGACATCTGAAGCATAATATAGTTTTTTAAAATTGTCTCCCCCTTTATCTAAAGCATTTGACGTTGAACCCATCATACACTTGCCAATAATCCGGCTACCTAATCTTAAACAGGTTTTAGTAACCCTCCAGTTATTTAATATATTGTCAGGTCTTAACCATTTACCACTTTCGTCATGAACTAGCAATTTAAGTTTTTCACCATCATAGGAGTTATCTCCAGTGTTTTTCCAATCTATTGTTGTATCAAGACCTTCAAGTTCTTCAGGATTTTCTTGGCTATCTAATTTTCTTCTTGTAAACTTTGAAGCAGGCACTCTATAAGCGAGTTCTGTTTTAGGTCTATCCATACCATCTTGTATGGGTTTAAAGAAGAAAGGATAGTTAAGAGAGATTGGAACAACTTTATCGGTAAACATTGTTTTAGCATCTGCTCCAGCTTTTGATAAGATCCCAAATCGCGAGTCACTTGATATAGTAGCTTGATTAACTAATTCAGCGGATGACATAAAAGAAAACCCGGAACGTCTATTCTTTAAATAGCACATTCCATAACATCTTGGGTCTGCCTTACAGGCTTCCCAAAATATAAAAAATAATCTATTTGATTCTCTAAAGTCTGGTGCTCCAACATCAATCTTACTCCACTGTAAATACATATAATGTGTACCGGTCACATATGTGGGAACTCCATTATTATAAAATGAGAAACCTTCTTCTCTACGTTTAAATTCGTTATCTACATAATCATACCATTTTTCCTTGAAATGATCTGGATATTTATTCCAATCAAATACGCTTTTTATTTTTTCAAGTTCTTTTGGTATTTTTAATTGTTCCCAATATTGTTCTTCTTTTTTTGGGGCTCTTTTATAAGATTCATCAATTAAAGGCAAAGCGATCCTTAAATTCTGTATCTCGTATATTTCTCCAATCTTACCTGTTTTGCTTATAATAATTAGATCATGCTCTTTATTATAGCCATATTTCCATTTATTATATCGGTTTTGTTGTTTAATCACCGATTGTTTTACGTAGTCAGGAAGTATTTTATAAAGTGTTTGCTCGTACATTATTTGGATCTCCCTTCTGCAAAACCTTTAAAAGTCTTTATTGTAGGATCTTTATCTTCTTCTTCTAGCATACGGGTTTCATCCTGTATTCTACTTAGAATTTCAAAAGCATCAAATATGGCTAACTTTTTTGTAGCTGCAGCATTCTTTAACTTATCTGCGGATAAATCATCATCCCCATTATCTAAAATAGCTTCCTCTGCAACTTTAATTAATTCAAGAACTGCTTTGTGCCCAGCTTGGATTATATTCTGTTTCGTTTCCTTTATGTCCATATTTAATTACAATATCATTAGATTTCATACAATAAAGTCTTTGCCCATCAATAACAAAGTCAAATTCTCCATAAGGAGTATATCCAACAAGGTCTCCCTCGTTTATTTTAAGCGCTTCTAAGGAGCTATTTCCGTATTTTAATATACCAATAAGTCTTTGCTCTTTAGCTATGTTTAAATAGTCTTTATTCTTAATCGGTTTAATAAAACATCTGTCTCCAAATGCTTTCCATTTACCTGTATTCTTATATAGGTATATTTGGTCAAGATCACAAAAATATAAATCATCCATAAAATATGATCTACTATTTTTTTTATTTCCTCTTATATCATAAAATACCCTAAAAACATTATGATGAATTACAACTATATCTCCAACTTTAATATCGGTTGAATAAGCTAAAGGCACTGCAACAACTTCTGCTACATTATTTACGGATTTAAAACTTTCAATCTTAGTATTGATTATTAGTTCTTTATCCTCAACCTTAACTTTATTGTTGTATCTTTCGCCTACTGGTTTTACAATAAAACTAAATATACTTCTCATTAATATTCTAAATCGTATTCAACTGAGATAGCCATATTAGAATTAAACTTCTTCCATGGCATAACTTCATCTTCTTTTTTAATATATATATTATACGATGTATCATTATCGTCAAATATAATATTACATATTGCATGGCCCCCGTAAACGTTTTGGCCTACGGAGTAATGCATAGCTTCATTTTTATAGTCTGTGCCTATACTTATTTTTCTAATAACAGAACTCATTATTCAACTTTCTCTAATTTAACCTCTTCAGGTTTATCTATATAAGTATAAGAACCATCCTCGATATTAATATTAATATCTCCGTATTGTGCTTGTAATTCTGATTTGAATTCTTCTACTCTTTTATTCACTTCCGCGATTTGATGTAGGAATCCATGTTTTTGTGATTCAAGTAACCCTATATTAGATAATAGGGCACTCATATCTTTTTGTTGATTAACAATAGTTTCTAATTGTTTCTCTGTAATTTTGTTTGTGTTTTCCATTTTATTTAATTTGATTATTATTATTTATTTTTATACTGGGCAACCTGTATATACCGGCCCGCTTATATTAAATACCGTTTCTCCCGCCTCATACACTATCTCTCCTAATATAAGCCTACCTGTTTGAGTTTGGAATTCAAAATCAACAAAATCACCGGGCTGATATATGGAAATATCTACTAATTGGGTGGACGTTTTTAGTGGAGGATCTCCTCCGCAGATACTCTCTATTAAAAAATAAGCCATTTGTGATTGATTAGAAGCGCTTGCATTAGGCCAGCCAATTCCAATACCCATTCTCATTAGTAAAGTGCTACTATATTAGAGCAGGTTGTTTCTCCTTCATCATAACCTGCCCATACATTACTAACTATAACAGGGAAAAATGTGCCGTCTGGGATATTAGTAAATTCTGTAAAAATACCTAATCCATCATCTCCATTTCCGCCTACAACGTTACAAAATAAAGTTCCCCCAGTGCCTATATATAATGCAGCTGATCCCAAATTAATACCTGGTATTTCAAGCGCTGGATTTCCAGTAGGCAATATATATCTTGCTCTTGTCCCAAAGTCTGGCTGATTTCCAAATTGTCCCATAATTTATTTTTTAAATATTCTATTATATATTGTTGATTTCTTCATAGGTATCTCTAATACAGTATCACCTGGATAACTATAATCTTTACCTGGTTTCATTACTTTTGAATTTCCTTTATTATCTATACCTAAAACGGGAAACTCCACATTTTCCATAGTGATTTCCCCGCTAGGTATTACATTATAAGGTCTATCTTTATCAGGGCTATTTTTTTTATAACCTTTTACAGATAGATTTTTCATTTAGTATTTTTTCATTTTAGCAGGTGCCATTTTCATTTTTTGTTTGACTGGCGTTGCTTTGCTAGTAGCAATTAAAGATCTTTTTTGTTCTTCAGATAATTTATCTGGGGAAGTTCCACCTCCAAAAGCATTGTAAAGATTAGCATTACGAGTTTGTCTTCTTGTTACATCAGCATTACGCTTTTCAACATTTGCGTAAAAAGACGTATTGCCTCTAGAATCTTGTTGCTCTTCTTTTACTACATTACCTTTTGAATCAAGCTCTCTTACCTTAGTTCCAGATTTAACAACTGTATGCATTGGTAAATTTGGTGTTGAAAATCCAGATACAGCATCAACTTTTATACCACTTGGAGTGTTTCCTTTTTCTCTATTCTCTTTGTATTTTTCTACACCCTCTGTATATTTTTTGGTAAGTTCAATATCTCCGCCGTGATCTTGTCTTAATGGCGTAGGCAATCCATTCCCTGTTTTTGGCATATTACCTCTGCCTGGTTTCATTTTAAAAGGAGTATTCATTTTGTTTAGTTTTTATTTATTAGTCTTTTATAAATTACGGGTCCGGGAGCGTCACTAACATAATTAGCAACCATTGTATCTTGATCTACAACTATAAATTTACCTAAAGCTTCCCAGTCATTAGGCTCGTGCAATGTATTCAAATAGAAATTATTCTTATCAAATTGGTAACCTAATATTTTAAAGTAATTTCCAGTTAAATAAGAAAATGATACCACATTAAGTTCATTCTTGTTTATAATAGAAAAATCTATTTGCACAGTTTCGGAAGTCCATGTTCCTACTAGAAAATCCTTAGTAAGCTTTTGAGCTTGAACATAGGAATTAAAAACTAAAAATACGATAATACAGATTACTTTTTTCATAATATATTAAATTAAAGTTATATATTATTATTATTACGCGTATTTATTGCTTTTTATAAGCTTCCTTTTCCCAAGGTAGATTTTTAGCTCCTTCTTTCATTTTAGAACGTGGATACTTTTTACCTTTCCAGATAACGTGTGAATCATTATAATCCAGATCTCCACGTTTCATTTGATCTATATGTACTTTCTCGTGTGATATAGTTTTATTCTTTTTTAATTCTAAAGGAGATATATTTTTATTCACTAATATAGTTCCATTAGATTGCGCCATACCTAAAATATTGCCGTCCATATCGGTACTATAAACAGGAGTATTATCCACATTATATGGAAATCCTTTCATCTTAAAAGACATATAAATAATAAATATTATTAAATTCCCTATAAAAGTATATCTATAGGGAATTTAAATTAATACTATGCTGCTGGGGCTATAGGAACAATAATAGGCAAATTAGCAATAGTAACACCAGTAGGAATTGCGACAGGCGATAAAGTTGGCCCTTGTGCAAAAATAGCAGTGTTTACAGCAGCAACAGTACTAGATGCGCCATTCGTGCTTGTAGTAAATGTGTAACTTATAGGCCCAGTATAAATAGCAAAAGTAGTTGAACTGAGATAAGATACCGCAGTAATATTTGCTACATTAAAAAGAATTGGTTGTGCACCTGCTACATTTGTAGCAATTGAGATAAATTTGAACATTGTTTTTAGTTTTAGTTTTGGTTATTGTTTATATATAAAGAATGTTAATAACTAACATTTTTTCATTTTCATAGGAGGCATTTGCTTGGGCCCCTTTTTTTCTTTCTTTTCAAAAGACTTGGTTTCTTTTTTTTCGTGCTTTGCTTTAGCGGCCTTTGAAGGATACTTTTCTTTTCCTCCATACTCAGATATAACTTTCTTTTTCATATTAGTATCTTCCTTTAGCTCGTTGTGTAATTGCTCTTGGATCACAGACAGGTTTAATGTTATTGAATACAATACCATCTTTTCCTGAACTTGATCCTTTACCTTTTGGCAATGCGGTAGTGTCAAATGGACCATTCCATATTGCATTAGCTCCAACTCCAGATAGTTTAGCTTCTCTGTCGTGAACGCTCATTGGATGTTTTTTTGCGTTTAAATTCATAGTTAATAGTTGTTTATATCGTAAGGTGGTGTAGTTGGTGTTGCAATTCTATTAGGCGGTTGCAACGGCTCGTCAATATTCTGCGCAATCATAGGATCAATAGGAGATTCCATATTTTGCTTAATTGGGCTACCTCCTACTTTTCTAGTAAAAGTATTTGGTAACGACTCTCCCATTACATTTTTAATATTATCTGTATTACTAAATGCTTTATTATTTATATTATTATATTCCATATTATTACTTTTTAACTGTGGCAATGGCGCTGTTGAAGCAGGCTTTGGTTGAGATGGCAACAATCCTCTATCAACTAATCTTTTATTACTAGTAGCGACTTTTATTTCGTTGGCTCTCATTTCTCTTTTTTTCTCAAGAGCATATTGGCTATTTTTTAATATTCCACCTAACCCATAATCTTGATTACTTCTACCAAATAATGCATTTTGTGTTGGATTACTAAAATCAATATTTAGAGCAAAGTTTTTCCCAAATAACCCATTTTGGTTTGGATTGCTAAAATCAACATTAGGAGTATAATTACCAAATGGCATATTGCCTAAAAGTTTATTTGTTGGATTATTTTTATTTTTTAAAGGATCAAATGAATTAAGGACTGAACGCCCTGCCCCAATAGTGTTACCTCCTGCAAACGCATTACCAAATTGTTTTATAGGACTATTTTTTTTAGTATTCATTATCTCTTGTTTTATCTTTATTCACGTTCTCTATAGCCGTTATTCTAAGCTTGTCCATATGAGTTTTGCCACTCATTATAATATTTCTATGACTTGTAGGCAAATCTTCTTTACCAAGCATTATACGGTACATCCTACTTATTAGTTGTTTACACTTAAATGAAACTTTATATATATTGTATTTTTGGGTTGTATGGTTTCTATTTCTCCAAACCACTATCCACCCTTCTTTTAATAAATTGTTCCAGCGTTTATTGTCCCAACTGTAAGCATAAGTACCTATTTTATAATCTTGTTTGGTAAAAAATTCCATACAATCAAAATAGATTAGTAATTCTAAATCCGCATCTGTTAAATCATTATTCCTACAAGCCCATCTACGTATTATTCTATAGTGTTTTAATAAACCTATATCTCTAATATCTGAAGGTTCTAAGCGGCTCATAATACAACTACAACATCGTCTAATCGTATAACGTAATAAGTTTCTTTCCCAGGTTCTATTTTATGACCATTATGTCTGTCATAAAATATATTATCACCTTCTTTAACCCCTACTACTTCGTCACCAACACTAATAACTTTGGCTTCTATATATCTAATATCTTCTCTGTGATTTTCAGCTAATAGAAGGCCTCCTTTTGTTTCTGTAGTACCTTCTTTTACTTTTTCTATAATTAATCTTTTACCAACTGCTTTCATTATGCACGTAAATTATTAATTACACAATCAGTTGATAATATAGTTGTCGCTACAGATGCTGCATTTCTTAATGCACTTTTAGTAACAAGCAATGGATCTATTATGCCAGCCTCAATCATATTAACAGTTTTACCTGTTACAACATTTAAACCGTACCCTACTTTTGATATTGTTTCTAAAGGAGCATTTTCTATGCCTGCATTATCTAATATAGTATTAAATGGTGCTCTAATAGAATCTAATAATATTTCCTCACCAAGTGAGAAGGTATCTATGTTATGAGAAGCATTTAATAAAGCAATCCCTCCTCCTGGCACAATACCTTCTTTAATCGCTGCCTTGGTCGCACAAATAGCGTCTTCTATTCTATCTGCTTTTTCTTTTAACTCTATCTCTGAATTAGCTCCTACTTTAACTAAAGCAATTCTACCTGTTAACCTTGCTAATCTTTTTTCTAACTTTATTACTTTTGTTGCCGTAGGATTTTCTAATAAAGATTTTTTAATATCATCTATTATCTCCAATACCTTTTCAGGTGTTTCGCTTATGTGTAATATTGTTTCTTCTTGACTAGTGATACTTTTAACGCAAGTACCAAGTAATTCTGGTTGTATTAGATCCAGATCATCACCAAGATCTTCGTTAATTACAGTTGCTCCTGTAAGTAATGCTAGATCATCAAATATTTCTTTTCTATTTACTCCAAACGTAGGAGCATCAATAACATTTATTTTTATGTTACCTTTTAACTTGTTCATTGCTAATGTAGATAATGGTATTGCTTCCATATCTGCAACTATAAGTAATGACTTGTTATTCTTTATAACATATTCTAATATTGATTGTATTTGTCTTATGTTATCTATTGGTGATTCAACTAATAATACTAATGGATTATCTAGTTCGGCAGTTTTGTTTTTTAGGTTAGTTACAAAATGCATGTTCTTTAATCCCATATCACATTGAATACCTTCAACTAATTCTAAACTGCATTCAGGGTTAGATGATGTTTCCATCATTACAACCCCTGTATTTCCAACAGATCTAAAAGCATCTCCAACTAACTTGCCTAATTCAGGATCATTATTAGTAGATATAGTTGCAATTTGATCCAACATATTATCATCAACAGTTATACTTATCTTTTCTAGATAATCTATTACTTTATCTACTGCTGAGTTTATACCTTCTTTTATTTTTCTTTCGTTTGGATTTTCAACCTTGTAAGCATTCTTTAAAATAGCGTGCGCTAATACCGTTGCTGTTGTTGTTCCATCCCCCGCTTCTCTAACGGTTTTTCTTGCTGCTTCTTTTAATAATGTAGCCCCCATATTTTCTACAGGATCTAACAATATAATAGAATCCGCAACTGTTACACCATCTTTTGTAATTACAGGCCTGCCGGTTGTATCTTCTAAAAGAACACATTTACCACTTGCTCCTAATGTAGAACTAACCGCCTTGGCTAGTTTCTCTATTCCAGCAAATACTTTATCGCTGGCTTCTTTCCCGAAACTTAAGTTTTTGACTATAGCGTCTGACATAATTTTATTTGATTAAATTGATATAACTTATATATCACCTGTTTTTATTTTTTTTTACCTATCCTTGTCCTCTAGATAACTTTTTATAATTTTTAGATGTTTTTAAATTTGATGTTTTCGATTTAGCATGAATGCCTGGTCTTGCGATATTTTTTACAACACGTTTAACAACCACGGTTTGTTTCGCCATAATAAATATATAATTAATATTAATAATATCCACCAAAAAAAGCTCCAATAATTTTGTTCTTTATCAATTATTTTTGTTTTTTCAATTTGATGTTCTTTTGTTTTTACTGTAGATACTGTCGCGGAGTCAATACGTTTAATATTAACTTCCTTTTTATTATTTGTATATAATGTATTAGATTTATTTTTTTTAATCTTTAAAACAACGTTTTTATAACTTTTACCGTCAACTATAATTGTTTTACTTGAATCTATAGGGGTGATAACAATTTCACTACTATCAGTATCTATAATTACTTTTGTAGAATCTGTTTTATTTACGGTGTCTATTTTTGTAACTGTTACTTTTGTTTCTGCAATACTATCTTTCTTTATATCAGTTTTATCAACCAATACTTTTCTTGAAGAACACGATGTTAAAAGTACTATTATTATAAATATAAGTTTTTTCATTTTTTAAATTTAATCTTTAACTTGGAAATGCATCCAATCGTAATTCTTTTCTCGGCCTAAACTTTCAAACCCATGCTTATAAAATATATCGATCATTGGTTTGTATTCTATACGAGCAAACCTTGCAGTCTTGGATGTTTCTTTTAATAAATTCCTACTTGGGTTTAAATCAATAGCGCAACCCCAACTATGCACACTTAATTTAGTTCCACCTCGCATTAAACGATAATTGAAGCACCCGCCATAGTCATCGATCTTTAAATCACTAATTGCATCTTGTCCGTAAAATTCTAATATATCATTAAAGATTGCTAATAATTTATCAGCAACTAATTTATGACAACGTATTTTAGTTACCTTTTTACCGTCATAGTACATTGGATACGGCAAAGTTATTGGTACAATATATCCTTTGCCACTTTCATTAGGAGTGCCGTATTTAGCTATTAGTTGTTCCTGTGTTATCATTTTTTTTATTTTTTTCCATTAGCCACCATCGTCTTGCAGTATATCCAACTGCTAATAATAAAGACAATATCTTTAGTCCTAATTCTACATTTGAAAAAGAAAAACTAATTAAAAAACCATTTACAATCAAAAGTCTTATGTCGTGCACATTATTCATTACTACTATTATTTTTCATTTTAGAATATACCATAACTGAATCTAATATTGTTTGGCTGCTTAAATATGTTATTGCAATTAACGCCCAGTCTGATGACTCTAGATCTGCAAACATTAATAAACCGCTAGCTACTAGGAAAACAAATAATTTTCTACTTATCCATTTATTTATTAATGCGTCTAAATTTTTTCTACTCATTTTTTTAAAAAATATTTTAAATCGTTTAACACTAAAAGAGTTGATATAATACAAGTGCTAATCATTAGCCACTTTATATCTGGAAGCCAAAGACTAAATATACCTCCTGCGAATGTGCCTACAGCGGTCCTTACTATATCCATAACATCAAAGTAAGACTTTATAATTACCGTCTGAGCCCACTCCCAAAAGAAACCTATCATTGCACCTACAAATGCAGACGCTATAGGAACTCCTATAATTTTTCCGTCAAGTGTAAATTCTGCGAAATCTGTAACGCTGCCAATTAAATACATAATTGCAAACCCAATAAAAATGTGAAAGCTGTCCCTTAATTTCATAACTATATATTATAACTTGCTATTTGCCCACCAGTTGTAGCCACTGTACTTGCATTTTGTAATCTGTCTCCAATACTATTAGCAGTAAATCCACTTGCAATTAAATAGTTCCAAAAATCTGCTGGTGTCATTAATAATGTTCCTGTTGTGTTATCTACTAAAACGCCACTTAATACGTTTGCAGTACTTGGCACTCTTAACGTTCCAGTTAATTCGCTTGATGCACCATAAGTAGTTCCAAATCTTACGTTACTTGTTGCTGGATTTCCTAAAGATACACCAGCAGCGTATAAAGTTCTATTGCCACCAGTACTTATTTGAAATAACCAACTTGATGTAGCAGTATCTATTGTTACTCTTGGTGCTATAATTGCCATTAATCCATTTGCATTTACAGGATTTCCACTCACCTTTACAAGTGTACCTGAAGCAGTATTAGTCGTATATGCAAACGATGCTACTACCGCAGGTGCTGTTGCACTTGAAGTAGCAACTCCTGTTATAGAAATAGTTGCCGCTGCTGTGTTATTTAATAATCCGGGAACTGAAGTACCTCCTGTTATACTACCTATTATATTAACAGTAGAACCTATTGTATATATTCCTAAAGACGCTGCTCCTGTAATATTTCCTGTAACATTTAAAGTTAAATTTGAGTTACAATATATAACAGCTGAACCACTTGCATTTACTATACCTGAACTTGCTGTAATATCTCCTGTCACATTTACAGTTGCATTTGCATCTATTCTTAAGGCATTTGCAGCTGATGCTGCTGATGTTATTGTACTTGATAAATTACCAATTACATTTAAAGTTCCTGCTGCAGTAACGTATATAATTTGTTTTAAAGCTGCACCATTATCTACTGTATAATTACCTGTACAAGTTAATGTACCTGTTCCTGATAACCTTATGGCATTATAATTTGTTGTATTTGTAAGTGTTAAAACAGAACCATTAAATATTGCAGTATTACCACTTGCTAAAGCCATCTCTAAAACAGGAGTTGTTGAACCCGCAAAAATAGCTTGCGCAGCAGTACAAGTTAAATTAC